>Ga0187817_10000023_pt1 | contig 44433 bp, 40 predicted proteins | sample NC_wetland_sal_i_17_FD_132431 | JGI IMG/M metagenome (GOLD analysis project Ga0187817, IMG submission 132431) | Wetland sediment microbial communities from Neuse River Estuary, North Carolina, USA - SO4_2 | ecosystem: Environmental > Aquatic > Freshwater > Wetlands > Sediment | place: USA... | reverse complement strand
TTGGCATCAAAAGGTTGGCATCAAAAGGTTGGCATCAAAAGGCGGTGCATTGTGAGGTGAGAGTGCGGATAACGTGCTGCCCCTGTCCGGCGCTGCGGTGCCGAACGAGCGGACATGCCGGACGATGATAGCCGCAGCGTCGTTGACAACAAGGTATGCGCCGCGCCGATAATGCCGCCACAAGCGGCCCTGTCCGCCACCGCGAGCCGCCCGTCATCGGAGGAAGTGCATGAACCGCCCGCAGCAAGGCTTTCCGCCCATTCTCGACCGCCGCGGCCCGCCGCGGGTGCGCCGCTTCGACGAGCAGCGCTGGCTCATCGACAATATTATTCGCGCCAATGGCATCGATTGGGACCAACCGCGTTCGCTCTACATCCATCTGCCCTGCGGCATCGAAGCCAATGCCGATTTCGCCGGCATCCGCGAGCGGGTGAAGAAAATGGCCGACATCGGTCCGGCGTTTGCGGCGGTGGCACGCCGTCGCGAGGCCAAGGCCAATGCCGCGGCGCAAGCCGATCGCAAAGTCACCGCGCGCGACAATTTTTTCATGGCCGCGGTACACTGGGGCGCGGCGCAATGGCCCTACGACGAGAATGATGAAATCAATGTCGCTTACAACAACAAGAAACGCGAATGCTACGCCAAATACGCAACGCTTGCCGATCATCACGTCGAAGCGGTGTGGGTGCCGTTCAAGGACAAGGCGATTCCGGCCTGGCTGCATCTGCCGCCGAACTATAGCGGCTGCCGGCTGCCGGTGGTGATCGCTATACCCGGCATGGACAGTTACAAGGAGATCCAGGTCGCGCTTTACGGCGACAAATATCTCAATCGCGGCATGGCGGTGCTGGCGATCGACGGCCCAGGCCAATACGAGGCGCCGATGATCGGGCTTTATTTCAGCATGGAGAATTGGGTTGCCACCGGACCGGCGTTGGTCGACTGGATCGCGGCGCGGCCTGAGCTTGATGCCGCGCGCATCGGCGTCGCCGGCACCAGTTTCGGTTCGCTGTTCGGCACCGTGCTCATCGGCAACGAGCCGCGCATCAAAGCCTGCGCCGTAATGTCGGTGTGCCACGAACCGGGCGGCCACACGATTTTTCAGGAAGCCTCGCCGACTTTCAAAAAACGCTTCATGTATATGTGCGGCATCACCGACGAGGACGAGTTCGACGCGTTCCGCAAGACCATCACTTGGGAAGGACACGCCGACAAGATTCGCGTACCCTATCTTTGCGTCGCCGGCGAAGCGGAAGAGCTCAGTCCGCTCGAACATTCCGAACGTCTTATGGCCGCGCTCAAAGGGCCGAAGCAGATGGTCGTCTACCAGGAATCGCGCCATTCCGTCGGCAATGTGTCGGCTGCCAATCTTGGACCGTTTCCGCCGGTTCTGCTTGCCGACTGGCTTGCCGATCGGCTCGCCGGCAAGCCGTTCGTCAGCGAACATTGGTATGTCGCCGGCTCGGGAGAGATCAACAAGACGCCGTACTGAATTCTGCCGGGCTGCGATGAGGGTCGAGGGGCAAATCCGATGAACGCCATTTTCGGCATTTTGCTGCAGGGCGCCGGGGCATTGATCTTGACGGCTTCGGCGCAGTCGCCGGCGGCCGTGGTCGAGGAGATCCAGGGCAGCGTGTCGGGCGTTCAGTTCATGGACTATGTCGATCCGGGCCAGGTTATCCGTCTCGGCGCCCATGACCGGATCGTGCTCGGTTATTTGAAGTCGTGCTGGCGCGAAACCATCAGCGGTGGAACAGTGACGGTAGGCCCCGAGCAAAGCGAAGTCGCCGGCGGCGAAGTGGCGCGAGCGAAGGTGGCGTGCGAAGGCGGCAAGATGATGCTCTCCGCCGAGCTCGCCGGCAAAAGCGGCGCCATGGTGTTTCGCCAAGCGCCGAAGCCGCAGGCCGCCGCTGCCCCGCATCCGCAATTCACGCTGTATGGGCTGTCGCCGGTCTTCGAAGTGCGGCCGCCCGGCAAGCTCGTGGTCCAACGCCTGGATCAACCGGGCGAACGTCACGAGATTGCCGTCACCGAGCAACAGCTCGTGCGCGGCGCGTTCTTGGATTTTGCCAAGTCGGGTGTGGCGCTCGCTCCCGGCGGAATCTACCGGGCTAAACTCGCCGACCAGGAGATCGTGTTCAAAATCGATCCCGACGCCAAGCCGGGCGACGCGCCGCTCGTCGGCCGTTTGGCCCGCCTGCAGGCGCGGCGCTAGTCGCAGCGAATCCCGCGCATGGTCAGGGTATCGCGACGGCTTCGGGATGCGGTTGCTGTTCTCACCATCGCGGTCGTGGCCAGCGCGTTGATCCTCGCGCCGCCACTCGATCGGTTCCGCGGTTTGTCGATCGACATGCTCACCATGCTGCGCTGGCGCGTCTTCGGCAGCATACATAAACCGGAGCATTCGCCGACGGTCGTGGTCGCGCTCGATGAGGAAACCTATCGCACGCCCCCGTTCGCCGGCACGCCGGCGATAACGTGGACCTCGGAGATCGGCCAGGTTCTCACCGCGATCCTTGCCGGCGGCGCCAAGGTGGTCGGCTTTGATATCGTGTTTCCAACCTCGATCGAGCAATCCGAAATTCCGTTCGGCGACGGCACGCTCGGGGTACGGCTGCGCGGCTTTGATCGCGATTTTCTGCGCGCGCTCGCGCTCGGCGCGCGTGACGGCAAAGTGGTGCTGGGCGAGGCGCAGCATCGCGATTTTCCGATTCTGCCGTCGCCCGGCCAGCGCATCGCGGTCGGCCAAACCGCGAATATCCGTTCCCTGAACGTCTTTAATGATCTGGATGATGTGGTGCGGCGCATCCCGTTCAGCGTGACGGTCGACGGCGAGCCGCAGCCATCGATGGCGGTCGAGCTGGCGGCGCGCGCACTCGGCGCGCCGGCGACGACGATTTCGGGTTCTCGCATTCCGAGCCAGATCCCGAACACGATGGTGCTCAATTTCGATGGTGGCGCCGACCCGATTCCGACTTATTCGCTGGCCGATCTGCGCGCCTGCATTGAAAAGGGCGACAGCGATTTTTTCCGCCGCAACTTCGCGGACAAAGTCGTGCTCATCGCCACTGTGCTCGACGTCGAAGACCGGCAGGTGACGTCGAAGCGTTTCGCCACGTCGCCGGAAAATCCAACGAGCCAGCGCTGCGCGCTGCCGGTGCCGCCGCCGAGTACGGTTTTTTCCCGCGACTCGACGCCCGGCGTCTACACGCATGCCACCGCGGTCAACAATCTGATACGCGGCGACGCGCTGGTCGAGCTCGGCACAATCGGCCTCGGCGCGATTGCCTTTGCATTCGCCGCCATCGTAGCGGTGGCAACATTGACGCTGCCGCTGCTCGCCGCAGTGCCTGCTTATCTGGCCGCAGCCGTGTTGTGGACGTCCGGCGCCGTGCTCGCTTTCACATATTCGCCGCTGGCGCTGCCATTGATCGAGCCTTTGCTCGCGGGCGTGGTCAGCCTTGGCGCGACGACCGGCTTCCGGTTTTTGGTCGCTGACAAGGACCGGCGTTTTTTGCGCAAGAGCTTCGGGCTTTATCTCGCGCCCAGCGTGATCGAGAAAATGGTGACCGCCAATAAGCCGCCGGCGCTGGGCGGTGAAACCCGCAACGTCACCATCTTCTTTTCTGACCTCGCCGGGTTCTCGTCGATTTCCGAGGCGCTCGCCCCGCCTGACCTGGTGCACTTCATGAACGAATATCTCTCGGCGATGACCGACATCATCCAGGAGCAGGGCGGCTTCGTCGACAAATATATCGGCGACGCCATCGTCGCCGTATTCGGCGCGCCGCTCGACGATCCGAACCATGCGCAAAGCGCGATCAGCGCCGCCTTGCGTTGCCGCGACCGTCTGCACAAGTTCAATCGCGAGCCGGCCGAATGGCAGCGTTTTACTTTGCGCCAACGCATCGGACTTAATTCCGGCGACGCGCTCGTCGGCAATATCGGTTCGCGCCAGCGCTTCAATTATACCGTGATGGGCGACACCGTGAACGTGGCGTCGCGGCTCGAAGGCGCCAATAAATATTTCGGCACAACGATCATGGCCGCCAAAAGCACGTTCGAACGCGCGCCGGCAGGCTTCGCCTGGCGCGAGCTGGACAGCATCCGCGTCCAAGGCCGCGACGAACCGGTCAGCATTTATGAGCCGCTTGCGCGTCATGGCGAAGAAACTCCCGAGCAGAAAGTCGTAGCGGGCGCCTATGCGCATGCATTGGCGTGCTGGCGCCGCCGCGATTTTGCCCGCTGCGCCGAAGCGCTCGCGACGGTCGCCGCCGCCGATCCGCCGTCGGCGATCCTGTTGCAGCGGGCCAAGAAATTTCTGGCGCATCCGCCGGCGCCCGATTGGGACGCCGTCAACACGCTGGAAGGGAAGTGACGGTGCAATAGCACCGTGATTGCGAGCGAAGCGAAGCAATCTAGAGTCAAACAATCTAAGTCTGGATTGCTTCGTCGCCTTTTGGGTTCCTCGCAATGACGAGGCTTACGCCGCGATCGCTTCGAGCCGGCGCTTGGTCACCGGCGGCCCGAACACACTAATGACGACAAAGACGATCGCCATCGCGCCGGCGATGAAGCTGAACACGCCGATGCTGCCGTAACGGGCGAGAAAGAACGCGATGATGAAGCCCGAGAAGATCGCGGAGAACCGGCTCCACGAATAGACGAAGCCGACCGCCTGGGCGCGGATGCGGGTCGGATAGAGCTCCGCCTGATAGGCGTGAAACGAAAACGACATCCAATTATTGCACAGCGTAATCAACAATCCGCAGACGATGACGCCCACGGCGCTGGTCTGCTGCGCGAACAAAAGTCCGAACGCCGCAATGCCCGCCGCGGCCCAGGCGATCTGCCATTTGCGCTCGAAGCGGTCGGCGAAGAACACCCCGATCAGCGGTCCGACCGGCGCGGCGATGGCGATGATGAAGGTGTAGGTCAGCGACTTTGTCACTTCGACGCCTTGGGCGATCAACAGCGTCGGCACCCAGCTCGAAAAGCCGTAATAACCGATGGTCTGAAACAGATTGTAGATCACCAGCATGATGGTGCGGCCGCGATAGGTCGCGTCCCACATCTCGATCCAGGCGCCGGCCTTGCGTTCCGTTTCGCCGGTGACGGATTCAGGCGCTGCGAGCTCGACGCCGTCGGCGCGGATGCGGCGTTCCAGCTCGGCGACAATTTTTTCAGCCTCCGCCGTCCGGCCATGCTGCTCGAGCCAGCGCGGCGATTCCGGCAAATTTCTCCGTATCCACCAAATAACGGCGGCGCCGATCGAGCCGATGATCACGACCCAGCGCCAGCCGTCGAGTCCCAGGATGGTCCGCGGCACCAGCTGCCAGGCCAGGAACGCCACCACCGGCACCGCGGTGAACATGACGAACTGGTTATAGGCAAAAGCCGGCCCGCGCTGCTCCTTCGGCACCAGTTCGGAAACATAGGCGTCGACGTTCACCAGTTCGACGCCAAGCCCGACGCTGGCGATGAGCCGCCACAGATTGACGCTCTCCGGCGTGTTTTGAAACGCCATGACGAAGGCGCCGATCGAGTACCAAAGTAGCGCGAAGGTGAAGATCGAGCGCCGGCCGAACCGGTCGGACAGCCAGCTGAAGGCGAGCGTGCCGATGAACAGGCCCAAGAACAGCGCAGCCACGAAACTGGCAAAGCCCTTCAGGTCGAACAAGCCTTGCGTGGTCGGCGTGAAGATGCCGGCCTTGAACAGGCCGATGGCGACATAGGCGGTGAAGAACAGATCGTAGAATTCGAACCAGCCGCCGAGCGATAACAGCGTCACCAGCCGGCGGGTGTGGCGCGACGGCGGCAGCCGATCGAGCCGCGCCGCTATCGTGACTGCAGCATCGGCGGCATCTTTGGCCATGTCATTCCTCCCGCATGTGCCATTCGCGCTGTCTTGGCCGCGATAGTATACGAACTTGCCCTCGATCAAGCTCCCCAGGAAGGCTCGCACCATGAACGTGTTCGAAGCCGTCGATTCCCGTATTTCCTGCCGCTGGTTTCTCGACCTGCCGGTCGCCGCCGACCTTGTGCGCGATTTGATTGCGGGGGCGGCGCGCGCGGCCTCCGGCGGCAATCTGCAACCCTGGCAGGTCTACGCGCTGACCGGTACGGCGCTGACTGAGCTCAAGCGGCAAGTCGCCGCCACGATCGCCGGCCGCGATCCGCGCCACGAGGATGCGGAATATCCGATTTATCCGAAGGCGATGTGGGAGCCGTACCAATCGCGGCGCGACCATCATGGCGTGCAACTTTACGGCGCGCTCGCCATCGATCGCAACGATGCCGCGGCGCGGCTTAACCAGTACAAGCGCAATTACGAGTTTTTCAACGCGCCGGTGGCGCTGTTCATCGCCATCGATCGCCGGCTCGGCCCCGGCCAGTGGGCCGATCTCGGCGGCTATATTCATGCGCTGATGTATCTGGCGCGTGGATACGGGCTCGACACCTGCGCGCAGGAATCCTGGGCGCGCATGCATCGCATCGTCGGGCCGTTCGTGAACATGCCGCCGGAGCAGATGCTGTTTTGCGCGGTCTCGATCGGCTACGGCGATCGCAGTCATCCGGCGAACAGTTTCCGTTCGGCGCGCGCCGAGCCGCAGGAGTTCTGCCGCTTCTTTGGTTTCGACTGAGCGGGGCATTTTCTCCCATTCATCCCGCCCGCGCAGCGGGGGCGGACGAGTTTCATCATTCTCGCGGCGCGTCTCGTTTTCCCTCCCCCGCGCAGCGGTGGGGAGGGTCGGCGAATTTCACGCCAGTGAAATGAGCCGGGGTGGGGGGTGAGCTAACAAAGTCCCCCCACCCCTGACCCCTCCCCACCACGCGCTGCGCGCGTGGGCGGGAGGGGAATAGAATCTCATCCTCGCGGCGCGCCTCACTTTCCCTGCCCACCGCTACGCGGGGAAGGAAAAAATCTCGTTCTTGCGGCGCTTTCTCTTTCATTTGCCTGCAAGACGCCCCAATTCCGGGTAATGTTCGGTAACATATTCGCAGCACCTATCGCCGGAGGGTCAAACGGCGTCATGGTCAGTGAGCGACACGACAGTCATTGCGCTTGGCGGATGACGATACTGAGCGGCGCGCTTGCCGCCGCGATGGCGATGCCACGCCCAGCATCGGCCCAGGGTTTTTTTGACTTTCTATTCGGCGGCTTTCAGCAGCGTCCAGCGCAACAGGAAAATTATCCGGCGCCGCCGGCACCCGGCATCGGCCGCATCGCGCCGGCGCCGTTGGGACAGGAAAGCGTGACCGAGGGCGGCGGCAGTACCGGGCATGCGGTGGCGTACTGCGTGCGGCTGTGTGACGGTCAGCATTTCCCGGTGGAGCAGATCATCAATGGCACTCCGGCGGAAACCTGCCGGGCGATTTGCCCTTACAGCAAAACCAAGGTGTTCGTCGGCAGCGAAATCGGCGCCGCCGTCGCCCAGGACGGCCAGCGTTACGCCGCGCTCGACACGGCGTTCTTGTACCGCAAGCAACTGGTGGCCAATTGCACCTGCAACGGCAGAGACGCGTTTGGCCTGACCTCATTCGATGTCAAGCGCGATCCGACTTTGCGGCCCGGGGACATTGTCTCGACCAACGAAGGGCTGTTGGCGTTCACCGGTAGATCGACGCAAGGTGGAGCGTTCACGCCGGTCAACCCGGCGACGCTGCCGCCCGACATCAAACCCGGATCGTCACCGACACGGGTTCCTGCGGCGAATGTTGATTCCGCCGCCGAGGATCAGGGCGGCACCATCGTGCAAAGGGCGAACGGTTTATTGCCGAGCGCGCCTGGACGCTGATCCGCCGCGCCGATCGCCTCTGACGGGTTCATCACCCGCGTCCCATATGATATGTCATGTGTATAATGTCATGTGTCATTGGGCGTAACGTGGCGCCGCGGTGACAAGCGAAACGGCGGCGGCGCGAACTGCCGAGACTCGAGGATAAGCCATGAACCTCAATGCGCTCGGTTATGTCGGTATCCGTACCCGTAATCTTGAGGACTGGGCGGCCTACGGCACGCGCTTCCTCGGCATGCAGCTCGTCGATAAGAGCCGCGGCGCGCTGGCGCTGCGCATGGACGACCGCAAGCAGCGCATCGTCGTTCATACCGACGCGGACGAAGGGCCGTCATTCTACGGCTGGGAAGTCGCCGACGCCGCCGCGCTCGATGCGCTCGCCGCGCATCTGGAAAAATCCGGCGTCAAACTGGCGCGCGGATCGCGGGCGCTCGTGGATGAACGCCGGGTCAGGGATTTAATTGTCTTCTCGGATCCGATCGGCAATCGGCTCGAAGCGTTTCACGGCGCCGAAGTGGCGAGCGATCCGTTCAAGCCCGGCCGCTCGATCTCCGGCTTCCGCACCGGCCCGCTCGGCATGGGCCATGCCGTGCTCACCGCCGAACGGCTCGACGACGTGCTGCCGTTCTATACCGAGATCCTCAACTTCAAGCCGACCGATTACATCCTCAAACCGTTCAAGGCCTATTTCTTCCACATCAATTCGCGCCATCACAGTCTGGCCTTCATCGATACCGGCAAAAACGGCATCCATCACATGATGGTGGAGCTGTGCTATCTCGACGATGTCGGACAGGCCTACGATCTGGCGCTGCAAAAGCCGGAGATGATCGGCACCACGCTCGGGCGCCACGTCAACGATCACGTCACCTCGTTCTATTCTTATTCGCCGTCGCAATTCCTCGTCGAATATGGCTGGGGCGGCCGCAGCATCGACACCGCGAACTGGACGCCGCACGAGCGTGTCGAAGGCCCAAGCCTGTGGGGTCACGACCGCATGTGGCTCACGCCCGAGGGCCGCGACGAAGCGCGCCAGCTTCGCATCCGCACCGCCGAGGCCGGCGGCCGCGAGCCGGTCAATGTCGTGGACGGCAATTATGTGCGCGCGGCCGATGTCTGTCCGTGGTGGAACGCCAACGTCCAGGCACGAAAGACGGGCTGAGGTTCGGCGATCATCCCGTGCTGGCGAGATCCGTGAAGACCTATCAAGGAACACGAGACATTGACGGTCTTAATGTCACAGTCGATGGCCGTCGGCTGCCCGAGCATTATGAAATCAAGCAATTCACCAAATGGGGCTTCGAGTGGACTTATGAAGGCGCGAGCCCGCAGCAATTGGCTTTTGCCATTCTCTACGACCATCTCGGCGATAAGGACCGCGCCATCAAGCTCTCCAAACCTTTCATGAGAAAGGTGATCGCCGATCTCGATAACGACTGGACGCTGACGGCAGAGGAGATTGAACGCGCCATCGCGGACATGGACTGCAAAGACATGCACTGAGCGTGCGCCGCCGCCGCAGCGACGTGACGGTTACAGGAGAATGACATGATTACCGATCGGCAAAAGGCGTTCCGTCAGGAATATCGCTCGCGCATCGTCGGCTGGTATGACGGTTACATACACATCCTGATCATCTACGCGATGGGTGCCGCGGCGTTTTATATCTATGTTGCGCACATCCGCAACGTCACGTGGCTGGAATGGCTGACGCTCCCGCTTACTTTTTTGTTCACAAATATCTTCGAATGGGCGGTACATCGATTCATCATGCATCGTCCGGTCAATATCAAAGGGCTCCGCGCGATCTATGAACGACATACGCTCAATCATCACCAGTTTTTCACTGATGAGGAAATGCGGTTTCGCGACCTCAAAGACTGGCGCGTCACGGTTTTCCCGCCCTATGCGCTGGTCGTTTTCATCCTGATGTCGATTCCGCCGGCTGTTGCGCTCGGCCTTGTCGCGACGCCAAATGTCGGATGGCTGTTCATGTGCGTGACCACGGGCATGTATCTCATCTACGAGTTCATGCATTTCTGTTGTCATGTCGATGAGAACTGGTTCGTGCGGCACTGCCCGTTCGTCAACACGCTGCGCCGGCATCACACCGCGCACCACAACGCGCGGCTGATGATGGAAGTCAACATGAACCTGACATTCCCGATCGCCGACTGGTTGTTTGGCACGTCCGACCTCAATCGCGGGGTCATCGGGCACCTGTTCAATGGCTATGACGCGCGGTACCTCAAGCAAAATCTGCGTGGGACGCCGAAGCCGCCAGATCAAGCTGCCGCAATCCCGGTTGGAAATTTTTGATAAGGCCGCCTGGGTGAAGCTTGTGGCGATTAGGCAGGGGTCGCGATCGCATGCCAAATGACGTCAAAGCTTATGTTTCAGCCGCGGCCGCTCTCGTTGCAATCATTCTCGCCTATTGGAGCGGTTCGCCGGTGCGGTCGGAATTCGGAAATTTCGTCCTCGCGACGGCGGCCTTCATGATCGTCGCCATGTGGATTTTTCCAGAGGCCGGCGGAAAAAAGAAAGTGCCGAAGGATTGACGGCGTGATCGGCGCCAGCCGGAGCGGAACGCCATCGTCCAGGCGAGAAAGACGGGGTGACACCAGCCGCTCGTCCCCGCGTAGGCGGGGACCCAGGATTTTTTGAAGCGTCAACTGGATTCCCGCTTGCGCGGGAATGAGCGGCAAAGTGTGCCTGCGCTGTCCACCAGCCTAGTCGTAGCCGTAGCCGTACGGGCCGCAGACCCAGACCTGTCGCCAGCCAAAGGCCGTCGGCACCCAGTTCCAACAGGACGAATAGGCGCTGGCGTAGACGCCGAAGAACGGTCCGAAGTGGCGACGATGGAAAAACGCAAACCGGTGATGTGGAAAGAAGCGGCCGTGCCATCCACCATGCCAAGCTGCGCTGTGCCACGCCGCACCGCGCCAGGCTGTACCGTGCCACGCTGCGCCGTGCCATCCGCCGCCGCCGTGCCATCCGCTGCCGCCACCTCGCGCCTGCGCCGGAGCTCCGATCAATGCAGCGCCGATTGCGATCGCCGCTGCGAGACAAGCCAATTTTCCCTTACTAATATTCCCAGTCATGGCGTGCTCCCAAAGACAACGTCGCTCCCACGAAGTCAGGTACGGGCGCGTTGAATTATTCCATGAACGGCGAATTAAAATTCCGCAATCGACGAGACGGCTGATGCTGCGGCGTGCGGCGGCCACGAACTGAACAACGTGATGAACGTCAATTCATGTGCGCGCCGCTTCCGTGCGGTCGTGACGGAACGCGAATGTCCCGGCGCTCAAGGCACAGTTGAGCGGTAGTTATTCGCTTCGTTTTCGCTAAAGCGGTTGATTGCAGCCGCGCTCAATTCGCGGCGCGGCGCAGGGCGCTCCAAGTGCCGGAGCACATATTGCCGGCGCTCCAACGCCCGGCGCCGCTCGAGCCGCGCAGACGCCCATAACCGGTCGCGCTCTGGCCGCCGCGATACACCGTCACGCCGATGGCGCCGCTCGCCACCACCGCGCCGGAAATCTGATAGCTGAAATCATTGTCTGCCTGCAGCACGCGGCCGCCGATGATCCGCGCCGGATAGCGATAGGTCGGATCGCACGGGCCGAAAGCGGTGTGAATGGATACGCTCCACAGCCCGTCATAGGCGCGCGATGCCGCGTAGTGCGTGCGTTGTTTATGGGCGGCCTCCGCCGGCGCCGCCAAGAATGCAATCGATCCCCATGCCACCAATCCTCCCGCCGCGATCGTCGTCACAAGGCCTGGCCTGTTCATCTGTTCGCTCCCGGTTGTGGATCGCTCATTCCGTTTGCCGGCGAACCCGGAAACGCCGGCGGTTCGGCGGCGAAGGGATTTTCACCTTTGCCCTGATCATACCCCACATTGAATAACGCTTTCATGTAGTTCGGATCGAAGGCGCCGCGGCTGGGCGCGTTGAAGCTTGGCGGAATGGCGGCAACATTAAAGCCGATGCCGCTGTTTTTGGCGGCGACATAGGCGCGATCGAGCAGCACCCGTAAGTCGGCCTTGATCGCTATTCCCACCGCTTGCGCCAGAATCGTCGGCGTACTGCGCTCCACCACCTGGAATTCGGGCGCCAAGCCGCTGTTGACGACAATGTAAAGCGCGTCGGCGGGAATCTTATAGCTGCTGGTGCTTTGCATCAGCGCCGGCGGCGTCACGAAGAATTGTCCGCCGACACCGCCATCGGCATGCATTTCGGCAAAACGTTTACCGTTACCCTCGACGTCGATCAGCACCGGCGGGAAGGCGCCGGGAACGCTGCCGGACGCGAGCAGGATGTTGCGGAACAGCTTGATGGCGTCATCGCCGCTAGGGTTGGTGGAATGGACCGCGATCGCGCCCATGTTCCAGACCACCGACCGTCCGGCGTCGAGATCGGTCGTGATGATGAACAGCCGGCGGCCGGCCTGGTGTGCGGCGGCAATATCGGCGAGCAGCGCCGGTGTGATCCGCTTTGCAATCAAATCCTTCAGCGGCCAGGTGTCGAGGAAGCTTTCGCCGGTGCCGCCGACCTCGAAAATGTCGGCGGCCGAGGTGTGGGTGTAGACCGCCTGAAGCGCGGCATCGTAGCGGGGACCTGCGAAAACGAACGGCGCCATCAGCGCGCCGGTGCTCACGCCGGTGACGACGGCGTAATCCGGACGCTTGCCGGCGGCGCTCAAGCCGCTGAGCAGTCCGGCGCCGAACGCGCCGTCGGCGCCGCCGGTCGAAAGGACAAGCCACGGTCCGCGCTGCGGCGGCAGCGCCTTTTCGAAGTCGGTTTCGGAGTCCGCCCAAAATCGCGCATCGGGCATGCCGGGCACGCCGGCCACTGCCTCATCGGCGGCGGTGAATGGCGCGCGCGGCGGTAATTTTTGCGGTTGCGCGGCCGCCGCGGGCGGAGGTGCCGGCGCTGTTTTCGTATTGGCGCGCGCCTTATGCGGCTTGCCGGCATCCTGCGCGGCGACGCCAGCCACGGGCGCGCTGGCCACCAACAAAATCAGCGTTGCAGCGCCGGCGCCGATCGTCCGGCGGAGAGAATGCTTCATTGTGCACCACGCTCTGTCAGCGTCATATCATTATCTTCGCACACGGCCCGATTGCCTTTGGAGTCGCGACCACGCGGGCGCCATTCAAGCCCTTCGCTCGGCGACGAAATGTGCGCCCTCAACCAGCATCGCCGCCGCAGCCCCGAATGGTGCGAGCGCAGTCTCGGCTTCGGCAACGAGCTCTGCCAGTCGCTTTTTGGCGCCGGCAAGGCCGAGCACGCTCGCAAATGTGGCTTTCCCGGCGGCGCTGTCCTTGCCGGTCGATTTACCCACCAAGGCCGGATCGCCTTCGATATCCAGTAGATCGTCGGCGATCTGGAACGCCTCGCCGACCGCCGCGCCATAGCGTGTGAGCGCCTCGCGCTCCGCCGCGCTGGCGCGTCCAAGAATGCCGCCGGCCTGGCAGGCGAAGCGAAGGAGTGCGCCGGTCTTCATCGCTTGAAGGAGCCGCACCTCGTTGGCGCCGTGACCGACCGGGCCGAAGCGACCCTCGGCCGCGAGATCGAGCATCTGGCCGCCAGCCATGCCGCCGACGCCGGCGGCGCGCGATAAGGCGCTGACGAGTTCGGCGCGCACCGCGACATCCGCGTGCGTGTCCTCGCGCGAGAGCACATCGAAGGCAAAGGTCAAAAGCCCGTCGCCGGCGAGGATCGCCGTCGCTTCGTCGAATTTGCGGTGCGCGGTCGGTTGTCCGCGCCGCAAATCGTCATTGTCCATCGCCGGTAGATCGTCATGGACCAGCGAATAGCAATGGACGCATTCAAGCGCGGCGCCGACCGTCAAGGCGTTGTGTCGCGGCACCCTGAACAGGCTTGCGGATTCGACCACGAGAAACGGGCGGAACCTTTTGCCGCCGCCGAGGCTCGCATAGCGCATGGCTTCAATCAGGCGCGCCGGGCGCGCCAGTTCACCAGGCGCCGGCGCGGCGGCCAGGAGCCGGTCGAGCAGCGCCTCGGTTTCGGCCGCTACCGCATCGAGCCGCGCCAGAAAGGGGCTGGTTTTGCCGCTCATTTTAGGGATCGCCCGCTCAGCCTTGCCGAAGCTTAATACCCGGGATGTTAGCCGGGTTCCTCTCTGAGTTCCTATATCAGTTCCCGAGGTTTAAAGCCCGGCGGGCGAAAAGAGGCCATCTGTGGCGCAACTCATTATAGCGGCAACCGTGCTGGCGGCCTGGCTCTATCTCATCGCGGCGCGCGGGGGATTTTGGCGCGCGGCCGAACGGGACGACGATGGCGCGCTCCCGGCCGCACCACCCCCGCAATGGCCGCCAGTTACAGCTGTGGTGCCGGCGCGGGATGAAGCCGAGACTGTCGGCGAGACCATCGCCTCGCTGTTGCAACAAGATTATCGCGGACCGTTCAATGTGATCCTGGTCGACGACCAAAGCCGCGACGCCACCACGCGCGTCGCGCGCGGGGCTGCGGCGGCGCTTGGCGCCGGCGATCGGCTGAATGTTATTTCGGGACGGCCACTGCCGGCCGGCTGGACCGGCAAATTGTGGGCGCAGAGCCAGGGTGTCGAGTCTGCAGCGCAGGCGCCGAACCCGCCGGAATATTTGCTCTTGACCGACGCCGATATCGTGTTTGCGCCCGGCGCGCTGTCGTCTGTGGTCGCGCGGGCCGAAAGACAAGGGCTCGTTCTCAATTCGCTGATGGTGAAATTGCGGTGCAGGAGTTTTGCCGAGCGCCTGTTCGTGCCCGCCTTCGTCTTTTTCTTCCAGATGCTTTACCCATTCGCCTGGGTGAACGATCCGCGCCGCGCTACTGCTGGCGCGGCCGGTGGCTGCATGCTGGTCAAGCGCGAAGCGCTGCAGGCGGCCGGCGGGCTTGCCTCGATCCGCGGCGCGCTGATTGACGACTGCGCGCTCGCGAACCTGCTTAAAACGCGCGGCCCGATCGCACTCGCACTCACCGACAACGCGCACAGCCTGCGTGCTTATCCATCCATCGGCGACATTCGCCGCATGGTCGCGCGCACCGCTTATGCGCAGCTTGGTTATTCGCCGCTACTTCTGGCCGGCACGGTTCTCGGTCTCGCGCTCACCTACTTGATGCCGGTCGCGCTGGCGCTGTTTGCCGACGGCTTTGCGCAATTTGCCGGACTTTTCGCCTGGGCGCTGATGGCCTGCGCATTCCGGCCGATCTTGCGGTTTTACGACATGTCCGGATTGCGCTCCTGGCTGTGGGCGGCGGCGCTGCCGGCAATCGCCGCAATGTATATGGCGTTCACACTCGATTCCGCCTATCAGCATGCCCGCGGCCGCGGCGGCATGTGGAAAGGCCGGGCGCAGGCTAATATTTCTTGAAGATCAGATGATGGACGCCAGCACCTTACGTTCGGGCAAGGGACACCGGGATGAAAACTTCCCGGTGGCGTCCTTTCTCATTCACCCGCGCCATCGCGAGCCTATCCTCGCATTCTACAATTTCGTCCGCACCGCCGACGATATCGCCGACCATGCCGCGCTGGCGGCGCCGGAGAAGCTCACACTGCTCGATCGGCTGGATGGTGGTCTCACTGGCACCAATGATGACGACGCGGCGGCGGTACGGCTGCGCCGGGCTTTGAACGCGCGCGGGCTCTCGCCCAAGCACGCGCAGGATCTGCTGACCGCGTTTCGCCTTGACGTAACCAAGCTGCGTTACCGCGATTGGGACGACCTGATGTCCTATTGCGCCTTTTCGGCGATGCCGGTCGGCCGTTTCGTCTGCGACGTTCACGGCGAGAGCCGCGCGGTGTGGCCGGCCAACGATGCACTCTGCGCGGCCTTGCAGATCATCAATCATCTGCAGGACTGCAGAGAGGACTACCTCAATCTCAATCGCGTCTACGTCCCGCAGGACGCGCTTCGCGCGAGCGGCGCCAATGTCGAGGCGCTCGGCGAAGCGCACGCTTCACCGGCGCTGCACGATTGCCTGCTTTCGCTCGCGGCCCGCACCGAGGCGCTACTCACCGAGAGCGACGGCTTTGCCGCCGCGATCGCCGACTGGCGGCTTTCACTCGAAGTCTCGGTCATCAACACGCTCGCGCATCGGCTCACGCGTATTCTGCGCCGGCGCGATCCGCTAGGCGAGAAAGTGCATCTCGGCCTTGCCGGCGTTGCCGGCGGTACGGCATTTGGAATTTTGCACGGCGCCTCGCATCGCATCGGCCGGCGGCTCGCCGCTGGTGCGCACAAGCCGCAGGGTACGTGAGTGCAACAATCCACACAGGCCGCCGAGCGCGCCTCGGGCAGCTCGTTTTATACCGGCATGCGCATCCTGCCGCGCGGCCAGCGCGAGGCGATGTTCGAAATCTATGCGTTCTGCCGCGCCGTCGACGATATCGCCGACGATCCGGGGCCGCGCGAGGGGCGCCTTGCGGCACTAGAGACCTGGCGCGGCGACATTGCCGCGCTCTATGCCGGTGTGGCGCCGGCGCCGCTTGTGGGGCTTCGCCGCGCGGTGCGCGACTTCGATCTTCAGCGCGAGGATTTTCTCGCCATCATCGACGGCATGGAGATGGACGTGCGCGCCGATATCCGCGCGCCCGATCGCGCCACGCTCGATGTTTATTGCGACCGCGTCGCCTGCGCCGTCGGCCGGCTGTCGGTGCGCGTATTCGGCATGCCCCGCGAGGCAGGATTTGCGCTCGCGCATCATCTCGGCCGCGCTTTGCAATTGACCAATGTATTACGTGACCTCGACGAGGATGCGGCGATGGGCCGGCTCTATTTGCCGCGCGAGGCGCTGCGCGATACCGGCATCATCAGCACCGATCCGCGCACCGTGCTCGCCCATCCGCTGCTCGAGCAATCCTGCAATGTTCTCGTGGCGCTGGCTATCGGCGAGTTTGAAGCGGCCAACGCCATCATGGCGCAGATGCCTCGCCGCACCGTGCGCGCGCCGCGCATCATGGGGCAGGCCTATCGGCTCATTCTCGACCGGCTGATTACACGCGGTTTTGATCCGCCGCGCGCCCCGGTGCGGCTACCGCGCGCGAAAATCCTTCTTATTGTGTTGCGTAATCTTATCTAAAGCGAAATGACCGACCTTATCTTGAATCGACATTTCGCTTTAGCTTATTGCTTCAGCATGATCTTTTCGGACCTGCCTTCGCCCGCCGAAGCATCAAACGAAAGTACTAACCTTTGCGAAGGCTTCGCGCAGGCGGGAAACCGGTTCCCATCCCGGATCGCGTCCGGGACAGGCTTTTTCGGGATCATGCTGTGATGCCCCGCACCGTTCACATCATCGGCGCCGGCCTGGCCGGATTGTCCGCGGCGGTGCGGCTCGCCACGCCGGACAATCGCGTCGTGGTGCATGAGGCTACCGCTTTCGCGGGCGGCCGTTGCCGCTCCTATCACGATGCGTCGGTCGGCATGACCATCGACAATGGCAACCATCTTCTACTGTCAGGCAATCATGCGGCGCTCGCGTTTTTGCACGCGATTGGTTCCGAGCACCGCTTGATCGGCCCGCCTGCGGCCGAATTCCCGTTTGTCGATCTCAAAAACGGCGCGCGCTGGACGCTGCGCTTTAATGACGGCCGGCTGCCGCTGTGGATCTTTGATTCGACGCGGCGGGTGCCGGGCACGCGGGCGCTGAATTATCTCTCGATGGCGCGGCTGTTATGGGGGAGGCCGGACAAGGCGGTCGGCGAAACCATCGCCTGCAAAGGTGCGCTCTATTCCGGACTGATCGAGCCGCTTCTGCTCGCTGCGCTCAACATCGATCCGCCGCAAGGCTCGGCCAAGCTTGCCGCAGCGGTGATCCGCGAAACACTCGCCGCTGGCGGCCGTGCCTGCCGACCGCTGATCGCCCGCGACGGCCTGGCGCCGACCTTGATCGAACCGGCACTCGATTACCTTCGTGGCCGTGGCGTGCAGATCCGGTTTGAGCATCAGTTGCGCGGGATGCGGTTCGAAGGCCAGCGCGTCCAGACGCTTAATTTTGGCGATGAGACGGTCGCGCTCGGTGACGCCGATGCGGTCATCCTTGCCGTGCCGCCCTATGCCGCGGTGTCGCTGGTACAGGGCATCACCGTGCCGAACGAGTTTCGCGCCATCGTCAATGCACATTTTCGCATCGAACCGCCGGCGGGCCAGCCGCCGATTCTCGGCGTCATCAACGGCACCACGCAATGGATCTTCGCTTTTCCCGGCCGGCTTTCGGTTACCGTGAGCGCCGGCGACCGTTTGCTCGACACCCCGCGCGAAGAACTGGCGCGCGCCATCTGGGCCGAGGTGGCGCAGGCGAGCGCGCTCCCTGCGGAGCCTTTGCCGCCTTGGCAGATCGTGCGCGAGCGCCGCGCCACTTTCGCCGCTACTCCGGCGCAGGATCAAAGACGCCCCGGCCCGCAAACCGCATGGCGCAACCTCTTGCTCGCCGGCGATTGGACCAATACCGGCTTGCCCGCGACCATCGAAGGTGCCATTCGGTCCGGCAATCGCGCCGCAAAACTCGTTAGCCGCCCATGACAATGCAATGAGGCGCTGTGCAATTTACATTCCCGTCATCCTGAGGTGCGAGCGAAGCGAGCCTCGAAGGATGAACGGCCCCGGCCGTCGACCCTTCGAGGGCCGCTTTGCGGCCACCTCAGGGTGACGGAAATGAATCATGACATGCCCATGAGCGAACTCGATCTCGATTCCCATATCGATTCCGCCGCCCAAGCGCTGCTCGCCTGCCAGCGCGCCGACGGACATTTCCTGTTCGAGCTGGAAGCGGACGCCACGATCCCGGCGGAATATGTGCTGTTGCGGCATTATCTCGGCGAGCCGGTCGATGCCGCGCTGGAAGCGGGTATCGCCGCCTATCTGCGCCGCATTCAAGGCGCGCATGGCGGCTGGCCGCTGTTCGCCGACGGCGCCTTCGATATGAGCGCGACGGTGAAGGCCTATTTCGCGCTCAAGATGGTCGGGGATTCGCCGCAGGCCGAACATATGCGACGCGCCCGTGACGCGGTGCGGCTACGCGGCGGTGCCGAGCGCAGCAATGTGTTCACGCGCTGCCTTTTGGCGCTCTACGGCATCGTGCCCTGGCGCGCCGTGCCGGTGATGCCGGTCGAAATCATGCTGCTGCCGAAATGGTTTCCGTTTCACCTCGACAAGATTTCGTATTGGAGCCGCACGGTGATCGTGCCGCTTCTGGTGCTGATGGCGAAGAAGCCGCGCGCGCGCAATCCGAAAGAGGTCAACGTCGCCGAGCTGTTTTTGGAGCCGCCCCGGCAGCTCGGACCGACGCCGAAGGCGTCGCAACAGAAGGCGTCGTGGTTCTGGTTCTTCCGCGTCGTCGATAACGTACTGCGCGCCGCCGAGCCGTGGTTTCCGCAAACGCTGCGTCAACGCGCGATCGACCGCGCCGTCGCCTGGGTCGACGAGCGGCTCAACGGCGAAGACGGGCTTGGCGCGATTTTTCCGGCCATGGCGAACAGCGTCATGATGTACGACGCGCTCGGCGTGCCAACCGACGATCCGCGGCGCGCCATCGCGCGCGAGTCAGTCGACAAGCTCCTCGTGGTGCATGACGACGAGACCTATTGCCAGCCCTGCGTGTCGCCAATCTGGGATACCGGACTTGCCTGCCATGCGCTGCTCGAAGTCGGCGGCGGGCGCGCGGTGGCGGAAGCCAAGCGCGGGCTGGATTGGCTCATTCCCAGACAGATACTCGACGTGGGCGGCGACTGGATCGCGCAGCGGCCGAATGTGCGGCCGGGCGGCTGGGCGTTCCAATATGCCAATGCGCATTATCCCGACGTTGATGACACCGCGGTGGTGGCGATGGCGTTCGACCGCATGCGGGATTTGGGGCAGGGCGACTATGCAGGCGCGATCGATCGCGCCCAGGAGTGGATCGTCGGCATGCAGAGCGTCAACGGCGGCTGGGGCGCGTTCGACACCGACAACGAATTTTACTATCTCAACAATATTCCGTTCGCCGATCACGGCGCGCTGCTCGATCCGCCGACCGAGGATGTCAGCGCCCGCTGTTTGTCGATGCTGGCGCAGCTCGGCGAGGTCAAGAGCGCGCCGGCTGAACGGGCGCTTGCCTATCTGCGCCGCACCCAGCGTCCCGACGGCTCATGGTATGGCCGTTGGGGCATGAATTACATCTATGGCACCTGGTCGGTATTGTGCGCGCTCAATGCCGCGGGCGTTGCGCCCGAGGCGCCGGAAATGCGCAGAGCGGTCGAGTGGCTCACCGCCATTCAGAATCCCGACGGCGGCTGGGGCGAGGATGGTTCAAGCTACAAGCTCGATTACCACGGCTACGAAGCCGCGCCGTCCACCGCCTCGCAAACCGCCTGGGCGGTGCTTGGCCTGATGGCGGCGGGCGCGCTCGATCATCCGGCGGTCGCGCGCGGCATCAAATATCTCACCGAGACGCAAGAGCCCGACGGTTTCTGGAACGAGCCACGCTATACTGCGACCGGTTTTCCGCGCGTGTTCTATCTGCGCTACCACGGCTATGCAAAATATTTTCCGCTCTGGGCGCTGGCGCGGTACCGCAATCTCAGGCGCGGCAATGCGCGGCGCGTGGCGTGGGGAATGTAGCAATTTTTGCGCAGTGTGGATTTATGACCACCAGTTGAGGCGAACAATAAATTACGTTGCTGCCGCGCGATTTTCGAATGACTTAGTTGGGTCGCAAATGAAAAAATTCATGGTCGCCGCCACGCTCGCCGCGCTCGCCACAATGCCCGCTTTGGCCAAGGTCGAGTCACCGCCTCCGCCGCCGCCGGCTCCGGCATCGAACTGGGCCGGCTGTTATGCCGGAGTGAACGGCGGCATTGGCTGGAACAAGGGCAACACCCACTACAACGATCCGAATACCACCACCGACCCAATCAATTTTATTCCAAACGTCGTCCCTTCCAGTTTCATACCGGCGCCGTCGGGCACGGGGGGCACCGGCGGGCTGGGTGGTGGCGGCGCGGGGTGCAACTGGCAAAACCAGCAATGGGTCTATGGCCTTGAGGGCGACATCGACGGCGGCCGCATCGCCGGAAGTCAGACGAATTCTGTGACCGCAGCTACTGCAACCGTCTTTGGAGTAAACCCTGTCACCGGCCTTAGCGGCCTTCTCGGCAACCCAACCGGGACGGCCAGCGAAAGTACTCAGCTCAATTGGCTGAGCACAATACGCGGCCGCATTGGATTGATCGTCCAAGACCGCCTCTTGCTCTTTGCGACAGGGGGATTGGCCCTCGGTGGCGTGAGCAGTCAAGGCTCAGTGAATGTTGCGAACTCCGTTGTCCAAGTCACGTGGTCCGGATCGCACTCCGCGGTCAACGCCGGCTTCGCGGTCGGCGGCGGCGCCGAATGGGCATTGGCCGATCGATGGACCGCAAAGGCCGAGTATCTCTGGTACGATCTTGGCAATGTGAGCCACCTTTTGAATTGTGCCAGCGTATCGCCCCTCCTCTTTGCGAGTTGCAATGCTACTCCTGGTCCTTTTGCAACATTGGGCAACGCCGTTTCATCCGTTCACGGCAGCATCGTCCGCGTCGGCATCAACTACAAATTCAATTGAGCGCGGAGCGCGCACCCCGGGTGGAGCGCAGCGACGGTGGAGTTATGACGACGATTCGTTGACCAGGGAAGAGTGACGCGTGTTCTATCTGCGCTACCACGGCTATGCGAAATATTTTCCACTGGGCGCTGGCGCGCTACCGCAATCTCATACGCGGTAATGCCAAGCAGGTGACGTTCGGCATGTGAGCGCCGAGAAGCCATCCCACTCTTTAATCGAGGGGCTTGATCGCGTGAGCGCCGGTTCCATTTGAACCGGTGCGAACCGGCGGCGTTGGCCGTATGACCACTGCGCGGTGGGAGCTCTGATGCCGATGCCGGTCAGAGGAGTTCCCGCAATGCTTGGCGTTGCGGAACGACGGGTAATTTCCAACTTCGAGCAAGAGGAGGACGCGATGAAGCTCAATACGGCACAGGTCGCGAGGACTGTCAGTCAGCTCCAGGTTGAAGCCCTGCCAGAAGATCATCCTCTGGTTCCGCAGCTCAATCGGATATTCGGCGATCACACCTATTTCCTCGATGGTTCCGGACTCAACATCCTCGAACCTGCCGCCGCCGCGCTCGAAGTTCCGGCGTCAAGCATTGGCGAGGTTGGCGTGCTGGTCAATGTCGCAAACTGGACCGAATCCAATCCGCCCAAGCTCGAGGTCCATGAGCCGGAACTGACCAACACGACGGTAGCGCTCGGAACCGACGGCGCCGGCTCATAACGAGCTCGCTGTTTTTATTTTCTCGGCGTATCGGTCTTCGTCATTGCCGGACTTGATCCGGCAATCCATGCGGACGAGTAGCCTCTCTCAAGGTAATTGCGTGAACTCAGCATGGACCACCGGGCCAAGCCCGGTGGTGACGGGTTTTCGAGCGGAGAGGTTACGCCGCGCTGGCTGAGGTTCGCGCCGCCTGCTGCGCTGCTTCTTTCGCCGCTTTCTCTCGCGCTTCGTTGGCGCGGATTTCGGACAGCCGCAACTGCACTTGGTTGTCGAACACGTATTGCGCCGGGCGCTGCTTGGAGAGATCGATTTCCGGCGCCATCGGGCCTTCGGTGCGCACACCGCGCAGCGCAATGCCGAACGCCTCCAGCGGATGCGCCATCATCGCTTCGGCCGCGGTCGCTTCGTAGCCGCAATGCGCCATGCAGTTCGCGCACTTTTCATAGCGGCCGGTGCCGTAGGCGTCCCAGTCGGTCGCTTCCATCAATTCGGTGAAGCTCTTCGCATAACCTTCGCCGAGCAAATAGCATGGCTTCTGCCAGCCGAAGATATTGCGCGTCGGCATGCCCCATGGCGTGCAGTGGAATTCCTGATTGCCGGCAAGGAAGTCGAGGAACATGCTGGAATGCGTCAGATTCCAGTTCTTGCCCTTGCCGAGCGCAAACACCTTGCGGAACAGCTCCTTGGTCTTGCGCCGGTTGAGGAAGTGCTCCTGGTCGGGCGCGCGCTCGTAAGCGTAGCCCGGCGAGATCGAGACGCCGACGCCGAGCTCGGTGGTGAGATCGAGAAACTTGGCGATGTCTTCGGCCGGATGACCGTCGAAGATCGTGCAATTGACGTTGACAGTGAAGCCCTTGGCCTTGGCGGCCGTGATCGCGTCGACGGCTTTCTCGTAGCCGCCTTCCATGCACACCGACTTGTCGTGATGTTCCTTGATGCCGTCGAGATGCACCGAGAAGAACAGATAGGGCGACGGCTCGAACAGATGCAGCTTCTTCTCCAGAAGCAACGCGTTGGTGCACAGCGACACGAATTTCTTGCGCGCGACGATGCCCTTGACGATTTCGCCGATCTCCTTGTGGATCAGCGGCTCGCCGCCGGGAATAGCGACCATCGGCGCGCCGCATTCGTCCACGGCGTCGAGGCATTCCTGGACCGAAAGCCGCTTGTTGAGGATGGCGTCCGGATAATCGATCTTGCCGCAGCCGAAACATGACAGATTGCAGCGGAACAGCGGTTCGAGCATGAGCACGAGCGGATAGCGCTTGCGCCCGGCGAGACGCTGCCGCATCACGTAAGCGCCGACTTTCATTTTCTGTCGTAATGATACGCCCAAAGCTCGTCCTCGTTGTTCGTTGTTGCGTATGTTTAACTGGCGCGAGCGGATCTAAACTTCCGCGGCCCGGCGAGCGCTAACTGTGCCGCCGTCGACAAGTTCCGGCGGCAGGCGGAATTCGATTGTTTCGTGTCGGCCGGTGAGCTGGCTGACATCGACCGGATTGAGCCGCCGGAGCGCCTCGATGACGTCTTCGACCAGCACTTCGGGCGCCGACGCGCCGGCGGTGATGCCGACGATTTTGGCGTCGCGGAACCAGCTCGCGTCGAGCTCGCTGCCGTCGGCGATCAGATAGCTCGGCGTGCCGGCCTCCTCGCCGATCTCGCGCAGCCGGTTGGAGTTGGAACTGTTCTTGGCGCCGACCACAAGGATGACGTCGACGAGCTTGCTCAATTCACGAACCGCGGTCTGGCGATTTTGCGTCGCGTAGCAAATGTCGCGCGTCTCCGGTCCGACGATATTGGTGAAACGGTTGTGAAGCGCGGCAATGATGCCGCGGGTGTCGTCCACGCTCAACGTAGTCTGCGTCACATAAGCGACTGGCGTGTCGGAGGGGATGTCGAGCTTGTCGACGTCGTTCTCGGTCTGGACCAGAGTCACCGGCTCGGCGATCTGGCCCATCGTGCCTTCGACTTCGGGATGGCCGGCATGGCCGATGAGAATGAGGCGGCGGCCCTGCGCCACGTAGCGCTTGCCTTGATTGTGCACCTTGGTGACCAAGGGGCAGGTCGCATTGAGCACCGGCAGATTGCGCGAGGCAGCCTCCTCCTCGACGCTTTTGGCGACGCCATGCGCGCTGAAGATCGTCACCGCATTAGGCGGCACTTCGGAAAGGTCCTCGACAAAGCGCGCGCCTTTAGCTTTCAGGCTCTCCACCACATGCTTGTTGTGCACGATCTCGTGGCGGACATAGACGGGCGGACCGAATTTCTGCAGCGCCCGCTCGACGATTTCGATGGCGCGCACCACGCCCGCGCAAAAACCACGAGGTTGGGCCAGTATCACTTTCATCAAGACCTCCCGGTTTGGCACCGGTTTGCGTTGGGCGTTCAGCTCTACGTTTGACCCTGCGGCCAGCCGCCGCAAGGCGGCTGGGGGCATGGCATATTTGGGGTTATCTATGTCGCGCTAGGCGGCTGCGGTAGCTCTGCTAACCCATTCTTTTCAAGTCTTTATCTCGCTTGGCCTTGAGCAATCCGCAGCGCCGCCGGGCGGCCAATGCTTTGGATCGTTCAAACGACGAGCCGTTAAAACCCACGTTTAAACCCCACCTTTGAGCGAAAATGCCCTTACTTGTCCAGAAGCCGCGGGGAAAGCCTGCCCGCGGGCCCGGAAACACCCTGCCCGATACGCAAAGGTGCAACGCCCAGCATTGCAACCGGTTCGCGGCGACCATTGGTTTTGCGGGATCCGTCCGTCAGACCACCCGCTTCGCGGATAAAACGCTCTGCGATCACGCATAGCCTTTGGGTAACTGGCGCATGGGTCGGATCGCGGCTAGGAATATAACCACGATTTCACTTTTGCGCGTATTCGGGCATTTAGAGCCGGGCTGAAGGCCGTTCCCCCATGCCTCCATTTTGCCTTTGTCGTAACGCCTGAAACCGCGCCTTTCCTGCCAACGCTAAACTCCGATCATCGCAATCCGCCGGCAACCATGAGAATAATCACCAGCTTTGTTGTCCGCGCGATCAGGCTTTGCACGCAATATGCGGCGTCGGTGATCATTCTCTCGGTTCTGCTCGGGGTGTTGTCGTCCTGGTATGCGGTGACGCATTTCGCGATGACGACCGACGTCAACAAGCTCATTTCACCGAACATTTCCTGGCGGCAGCGCGAAGCCGAAATGGAGAAAGCATTTCCCCATTTCGAACTGATCGTTGCCGTGGTCAATGCGCCAACCGCCGAACTGGTGGAGGGCGCGGCCAATGCGCTGACGCAGCGCCTGTCGCAGCAAAAGGATCTGTTTCGTTCGATCGAACAACCCAAGGGCGGACACTTCTTTGCGCAGGAAGGACTGTTGTTCGAATCGGCGACCGATCTTGCCCCGCAGATGAACATGCTGACGCAGGCGCAGCGCCTGGTGCAGGTGCTGGCCGGCGATCCGTCGCTGCGCGGCGTCATCCAGACCCTGCAATTCGGACTGCTCGGCGTCCAAGGCGGCCAGATCACACTCGACAATATGGCCTGGCCGATGACGCTCGCCGCCGACACGATCGAAAAGGCGAATGCGGGAAAGTCGGCGAATTTTTCCTGGTACGAGCTGGTGCAAGGCCATGCGCCGGCGCCCGGCGATCTCATTCGCTTCCTCGAAATCCGCGCTACGCTCGATTACTCAGAGCTTGAACCGGGTAAGCGCGCGACCGACGCCATCCGTAAAGCCGCGGCCGACCTCGATCTCGGCGGCAAATATCAGGCCCAGCTCCGGCTCACTGGACCGGTGCCGATGGCGGACGAGGAATTCTCCACGATCAAGGAAAATGCGGCGCTCAACGCCACCGTGACCATCGCCATCGTGCTCCTCATCCTGTGGCTGGCTTTGCGCTGGGTGCGGATCATTTTCGCGGTGTTCGTCTGCGTCGCTGTCGGTCTTTCCATCACCGCCGCCGTCGGCATGCTGATGGTGGGCACGCTCAATCTGATTTCGGTCTATTTTGCCGTCCTGTTCGTCGGCCTCGGCGTCGATTTCGGCATCCAGTTCAGCGTGCGCTACCGCGCCGAGCGCCACGACACCGACGATTTGCATGAGGCGCTGTTGCAGACCGGCCGGCGCGCCGGCGCGCCGCTGACGCTTGCCGCGCTGGCGACCGCCGCCGGGTTCTTGTCGTTCCTGCCTACCGTCTACAAAGGCGTGTCCGAACTCGGGCTGATCGCCGGCTTCGGCATGCTGATCGCATTTGCCACCAGCATCACGCTGTTGCCGGCGCTCTTAAGCGTGCTCAAGCCGCCGGGTGAGACGGAACAGCTCGGCTACGCGGCGCTGGCGCCGGTCGATCGTTTCCTGGAACGCCATCGCATGGCGATCCTGATTGTGACCGCGGTCGTGGTCACCGCCGGATTACCGCTGCTTTATTGGCTGCGCTTCGATTTCAATCCGATCAATTTGCGCAGCCCCAATACCGAGGCGGTGTCGACCTATCTGTCGCTGAAGAACGATCCCGACAGTGGCTTCAATGACATCCAGGTGCTCGAGCCGTCGCTCGAGGCGGCCGATCGGCTGGCGGCGAAGCTGCGCGCCTTGCCCGAGGTCGCGCGGGCAACGACGTTGTCGAATTTTATCCCTGCCGATCAGCAGCAAAAGCTGCCGCTGATCCAGAACGCGGCGAAGATCTTATTGCCTTTGCTTAATCCGGCGGCCCCGAGCCCGCCGCCGACCGACGCACAAAATGTCAGCATGATGGGCTCGACGATCGACGCGCTCAAACGGCTCGCCGGCAGCGGCAATGGCGCCGGCGCGGTCGCCGCGCGCCGCCTCGCCGACGCCACGACGGCGTTGTCGAAGGCCGATCCCGCGGTGCGTCAGCGCGTGCAAGACATCGTCGTGCAGCCGCTGCGGATCGCGCTCGACGATTTGCACAATCTGTTGACCGCGCATGAGGTCACGCGCGCCAATCTGCCGCCGGAGCTGGTGCGGGAATGGGTGACGCCAGACGGCCGCGCGCGCATCGACGTGGCGCCGAGCGGCGATTCCAGCAACAACGAAGTGCTGCAACATTTCGCGCGCGCGGTGCAGGCGGTCGCCCCCGAGGCGACCGAGGGGCCGATTTCGATCCTGGAGGCGCGGCGGGAGGTGGTGATCGCGTTCCTCGAGGCCGGCGCTTGCGCGCTATTGTCGATCGGTATCCTGCTGTGGATCACGCTGCGCCGGTTCGGCGATGTGCTGCTCACCCTGGTACCGCTGCTGCTCGCTGGCGTGGTCACGCTGGAAATCTGCGTGCTGATCGACCTGCCGCTGAATTTCGCCAATATCATCGCCTTGCCGCTGTTGCTCGGCGTCGGCGTGGCTTTCAAGATCTATTACATCATGGCCTGGCGCGAAGGGCAGACCAATCTCTTGCAATCGGTGCTGACGCGGGCGGTGACGTTTTCTGCCTGCACCACCGCGACCGCGTTCGGCTCGCTGTGGTTTTCCAGCCATCCCGGCACCTCGAGCATGGGCAAGCTGCTGGCGATCTCGCTGTTGACGACGATGGCCGCCGCGGCCTTGTTTCAGCCGGTGCTGATGGGCAAGCCGCGCCAGATCGAGCCGGGGGATTAAGTCGTCATTGCGATCGGTTCGTTTTCCCCTCCCCCCGCGCAGCGGTGGGGGAGGGAAGGCGAATATCGCATCAGCGATGTGAGCCAGGGTGGGGGGCGAGTCTAAGAAAGCCCCCACCCCTGACCCCTCCCCACCACGCGCTACGCGCATGGGCGGGAGGGGAAAAGCAAATGCTACCCCGCTAGCAGGGAGGAGCGCCGAACTTACTGCCCGACAGTGCTGCGCAATTGCAGCGGCGCTTCAGATTTATGCGCCGGAGCTGCGGCTCCCGATTTACGCGGCGCTTGCACTTGCGCCGGCGCGACTTTGTGGATGTATTGTGGATTCGCCGACGGATCGAGCATGCTGTAGGCGGAATCCGGCAGGCGCGTCCAATTGGCCGAGCAATTCGAACCCGATATAGCCGCGCACGACCAATGTCTGCCCGTCGGGCGTGACCTTCATCGTCGCTTTGTAGATTTTGCCATCGCGCGGATCGAGGATCGTGCCGCCGCCGTATTTATTCTCGCCTTCCGGCTTCATGCCGCGGATGATTTCCAGCCCGAGCCAGGTGTGATCTTTGCGATCATCCTTGCATTTGTCGCAAATCGCATTCGGATCTTCGCCGGGCTTGAGAAACATTTTGGCGATGATGCCGTCGAAGACGCCGTTGTGATCGTCGATCAAAAACCAGCCGGTCGGCTGTTTGGTGTCCGCATCGACGGCTTGCCACAAGCCGACTGGCGACCATTGGCCGGCATTTTGCGGAGAAACACTCGGCGTGGAAACACTCTGTGCCGCAGCGGAACAAACGAACGGCACCAAAGCCACGAAGGCGAGCACCACTCTCATTCGCATCACTTGAGCTCCGACACTCATTCGAGCTGCAAAACGCTTTCGGACGCTGTTGCCGCCGTTCAGGCGTGAATTTTTCTCAACGCGACGCCAACAATTGAGATATCGCCGCCGCAGGACCGATGCAATGGCCTCGTTGCGCAAGTCACGGTGCAAGTCACGCGCGTAGATGCGGCCATATGACACTGCGTATTTGTTAGATGAGGGCGCAATAGTACGGCGGAAGAGTGATGCAAATAAGAGTGACGTCGCCAAACGCGGTCAAGTCACTTGCGCTTCGGCGGTTGCTGGGTAACCCGCTGATCCAGCCGTGGCGGGAGCTCGCTGCGCCGTGCGACGATGTCGAGACGCGAAAATATCTGTTCGGCTCGTATTACATTTGCCGGGTCGTCAAGCCGTCCACCGAGCCGGCCGTTGCCGAGGCGTCGAATGGCGAAGCCACGATCGATCCCGCCTATCGCATCGCGGCGGAGTGAGCCGCCGCGATCCCCCGCATCGGCTTGATCGGAGCCGCGTTCGAGACCCGCCTGTCCGCCAGCGCTCCTTGTCGGCCCGCCTGAACTGCCGCTACAATTCACGTGCCGCCGCGTTTGGTCGCGGCGCGGCCTAATCGACGCGAGCAAATACACCGTGAAAATGAAAATCACGACGATCGAAGCCATTGCCGTTAGTCTGCCGATGAAGAAGCCGGTGCAAATGGCCGGCGAGACCGTGGCGCAGGCCGAGAACGTGTTCGTCCGCATCGAATCCGATGCCGGCGCGGTCGGCTGGGGCGAAGCGGCGGCGGCGCCGACCATGACCGGAGAAACCATCGCCGGCATGATGGCGGCGATCGAGTTGATGCGGCCCAAGTTGCTCGGCCGCGCGGCCTACGATTTCGCCGGCGCCACCGCGGCTATGGACGCGCAGCTCTACGGCAATAGCGGCGCCAAGGCCGCGATCGACATGGCGCTGCACGACTTGGTCGGACGCGCCAGCGAGCGGCCGGTCTATGCTTTGTTTGGCGCCAAACAGCGCAGCCGCATGCCGGTGCTCGCGGTCATCGGATCGGAAGATGCGGCAGCCGATTTGCGCGGCGCGCAAGCGCACTGGAACGCGGGCTACCGCGCCTTCAAGATCAAAGTCGGATTGGGCTCGCCGGAGGCCGACGCCGTACGCACGATGATGCTCTGTCAGGCGCTCAAGGGCCAGGCGCAGGGCGGCGAAACGTGCTTGGTGTCGGCTGACGCCAATCAGGGCTTTTCCGTCGATGGCGCGCTCACCTTTGTGCGCGGCATCGGCGATTGCGGGCTCGATTTTTTTGAACAGCCGGTCAGTGCCCACGATCTCGATGGCATGAGCCGCATCGCCGCGGCCACCAAGGTGCCGATCGGCGCCGACGAGGGCATTCACTCGCTCGACGACATCGCGCGGCATCATGAGCGCAGGGCCGCACGCGGCGTCAGTCTCAAGGCCATCAAGCTCGGTGGACTGTCCGGGTTGTTCGCGGCAAGCCGGCTATGCGGGCAGCTTGGCATGCAGGTCAATATTTCGTGCAAGACCGGCGAGACGAGCCTCGCGTCGGCCGCCGCCGTGCACCTGGCCGCGGTGGCGCCTGCGATCGCCTGGGGTCTGACGGTCACCAGCAGCGGCCTTGCCGAGGACGTCACTGCAGCACCGTTGCGCATCGACGGCGGCCATGTCGAAGTGCCGGAGCGGCCCGGGCTTGGTGTCGATGTTGACGAGCACCAACTGCGGCGCCGCCAGCAGGAATTCAAACGCGTCGCCTAAGTATGATCCCGAAAAAGCCTGTCCCGGACGGGATCCGGGATGGGAACCGGTTTCCCGCCTGCGCGAAGCAATGGTCAGGTGGTTGCCTTTTTTGATTGCTTCGGCGGGCGAAGGCAGGTCGGATAAGATCATGCGCAAAATTGCACATGATCCCGAAAAGTGGGAACCGGTTTCCGGATAAGATCATGCGCAAAATTGCGAAACCACACAACGAGATGCGATGAACGACGCCGGAGGACCGGAGCGCCCGTATCGCTTTATCGGTAAGCCGCTGCCGCGCAAAGAGGACGAGCGGCTCGTCACCGGTAAGGGTCGCTTTACCGACGATTTCAATCTCGACGGTCAGGCCTTTGCGGCGATGGTGCGCTCGCCGTATCCACATGCGCGCATTGTTGCGATCGATGTCGCGGCGGCAAAAGCCATGCCCGGGATACTCGGCGTCTTCACCGGCGCCGATTGCGCCGCCGAAGCTCTGGCGCCGATTCCGCACGATCCGGTGCCCAAGACCAAATACGACATGAAGCTCGCCGGGCCCGGCGGCGGCGCGGTGTTCGCCGGTCCGCATATGCTGTTGCCGGCGGATCGCGTGCGCCATGTCGGTGAAGCGGTGGTGATGGTCGTCGCCGCAACCAAGGCGCAGGCGATGGACGCCGCCGAAGCGGTCGTCGTGCGCTATCAGGAATTGCCATTCGTGCTGCATTCCGAGGACGCCATGGCCACGGGCGCGCCGGCGCTGTGGGACGAGGCGGCCAACAATATCTGTGTTGATACGTCTTTCGGCGATGCGACGGCGACCGATCAGGCGTTTGCCCGCGCCGCGCATGTCGTTAGCCGCAAATTCCACATCGGCCGCGTCGCCGGCGTGCCGCTCGAACCGCGCGCCGCGCTTGGCGCCTACGACGCTGCGACCGGCCGCTACACGCTTTATGCCGGCTCGGGCGGCGCAGTGCGGCAAAAGCGCGAACTTGCAACCGTGCTCGGCATCGCGCACGAGAACTTGCGCGTATTGTCTTTCGACGTCGGCGGCAATTTCGGCACCCGCAACCGCGTCTTTGTCGAATTCGGGCTGGTGCTGTGGGCGGCGAAGAAACTTGGCCGCCCGGTAAAATTCACCGCAACGCGCGCCGAAGCCTTCTTGAGCGATTATCAGGGTCGCGATCTCGTCAGCGAGGTCGCGCTGGCGCTCGACCAGGATGGCCGCATGCTGGCGATGCGCGCCGTCAATATCAGTAATGTCGGCGCGCGTTGCGTTTCGCTGTCGCCTTTAAGCAAGGGAGCCGGGCTCATCCCCGGTTCCTATGCCATTCCGGCGGCGCGCTTGCGCGCGCTCGCGGTCTTCACCAACACCATGCCGACCCAGGCCTATCGCAGTTCCGGCCGACCGGAAGTGACCTACGCGATCGAGCGCCTCGTCGATATCGCCGCCGATGAGCTCGGCATGGATCGCGTCGCGCTCCGGCGCAAGAATCTGGTCCGGCCGCAAGCGATGCCGTATCGCAACGCCGTCGGCATGGTCTACGACAGCGGCCGTTATCAAGAGAACATGGCTTGGGCGATGGATGTCGCCGACTGGAAGGGCTTTGCCGCGCGCCGCCGCGAGGCCCGCCGCCGCGGCAAATTGCTTGGATTGGGTCTCGCCAATTACGTCGAGTCATCGATCGGCGCGCCGCGCGAGCAGGCGCGGATCAAGGTGCAGCCGGAAGGCCGCGTCGACGTCATCATCGGGACCCAACCCTCTGGCCAGGGTCACGAGACAAGCTTCGCGCAGGTGATTTCCGATTTGCTGTTTGTGCCGAGCGATGCCGTGCGCATCATCCTCGGCGATACCGATGTGGTGCAGGTCGGTGGCGGCTCGCATTCTGGCCGCTCGATGCGCCACGCCGCGACGGTGTTTTCCAAGGCGGCGGTCGCGCTGATCGGCAGAGGCAAAGAGATCGCCGCGTTGGTGATGGGCACCGCGCTGGAGAATGTGTCGTTCAACGACGGCCGCTTCGCCGCGCGCGACACCAACCGGACTTTCGATTTTTTCGAACTGGCGCGCGAGGCGGCGCAGCTCGCGCTTCCGGAAAAATTGAAAGACGGCCTCGCGGTCGTGACCGACAACGAGATGCACGATCCGGTTTTTCCCAATGGCACCGCGATCTGCGAGATCGAGATCGATCCGGACACCGGCGAGATGAAAATCACCCGCTATGCCTCGGTCGACGATGTCGGGCGCTGCATCAATCCCTTGATCGTGCACGGCCAGACCCACGGCGCGATCGCGCAAGGCGTCGGCCAGGCGATATCCGAGCAGATTTATCTCGATCCGGATTCCGGCCAACCGCTGACCGGCTCGCTGATGGATTACGCCATGCCGCGCGCCGACACGCTGCCGGCCTTCGCCGTCGAGATCGCCGAAGTGCTCTCGCCCACCAATCCGCTCGGTATCAAAGCCGGCGGCGAAGGCGGCACCACCGCCGCGCCGGCCGCGGTCGTCAGCGGCATTCTCGACGCATTGCGCCCGCTCGGGGTGCGCGAGATCGCCATGCCGGCGACGCCTTATACGATCTGGTCGGCGATTCAGAAGGCGAAGGCCCAGCAGGCGGAGAAATGATGGCGATGCCCGCGCCGCTGCTCGCGCTTGAACAAATCTCCAAACGCTTCGGCGCGATCGTCGTCGCCGAGCGCGTTGATCTTCGGCTCGGAGAAGGCGAGGCGCTCGGCATTATCGGGCCGAACGGCGCTGGCAAGACCACGCTGTTCAGCATTATCAGCGGCACGATCGCGCCGGATTCCGGGCGCGTCGTCTATGCCGGCCGCAACATCACCGCAATGCCGCCGGCGCAGCGTTGCGCGCTCGGCATCGGCCGCTCGTTTCAGATTCCGCAACCGTTTTCCGGCATGAGCGTGTTCGAAAATCTCGTCGTCGCGGCGGCATTCGGCGGCGGCCAGCGCGAGCGCGACGCTTACGAAAACTGCATGGCGATCCTGCAACGCTGCGGTCTTGCTGGCAAAGCCAACCGACCGGCCGGCACGCTCACATTGCTCGACCGCAAGCGGCTCGAATTGGCGCGCGCTTTGGCGTCGGAGCCCGCGGTGCTGCTGCTCGACGAGGTCGCCGGCGGCCTCACCGAGCACGAATGCCAGGCGCTGATCGCGCTCATTGGCGAGATCAAACAAAGCGGGGTGTCGATCGTCTGGATCGAGCATGTCGTGCATGCTTTGCTCGCCAGCGTCGACCGCCTGCTCGTTCTCCATAATGGCGCGTTTATCGCCGACGGCGAGCCGCAGGCGGTGATCAAGAGCCCGCAGGTCGCCGAAATCTATATGGGACAATTCTACGTGGAAACATCGGCTGATGCCTGAGGCGCTGCTCGCGGTCCGCGACCTCGAAGCCTTTTACGGCGACTTCCAGGCGCTGTTCGGCGTCTCGATCGACGTCGCGCGCGGCGAAGTGGTCGCGGTGATCGGCGCCAATGGCGCCGGCAAGAGCGCGCTGCTCAAATCCATCGCCGGGCTTTTGCGCGCGCGGACCGATGCGATCACTTTCGCCGGCGAGCCGATCGGCGGCATGCCGGCTTACGCGGTGGCCGCGCGCGGCATCTCGCTGGTGCCGGAGGGCAGGGGGCTTTTCCCCTCGCTGAGCGTCGAAGAAAATCTCCTGATCGGCGGCCAGCTCGGCCGGCCGGGCGCATGGACATTGCGGCGAGTCTACGAATTGTTTCCCGCGCTCGGTCAGCGCCGCAGACTGCCGAGCACGGCGCTGTCCGGCGGGCAGCAGCAGATGGCTGCGCTCGGCCGCGCGCTGATGGCCAATCCGCAATTGTTGTTGTGCGACGAGATTAGCTTGGGGTTGGCGCCGATCGTGGTGCGCGAAATCTATGCGCGGCTGCCGGCGGTCCGCGCCGAAGGCGCCGCTGTCGTTTTGGTCGAGCAGGACGTGGTGCAAGCGCTTGCTGCTTCGTCCCGCGTCTATTGTCTGCAAGAGGGCCGCGTGGCGCTTTCCGGCGCAGCGAAGGATTTGACGCGCGAAGCAATCGCCGCCGCTTATTTCGGGGTGTGAGGTGAAATGGTCGTGCCGCGACCCACGAATCCATCCCGTCACCCTGAGGTGCGAGCGAAGCGAGCCTCGAAGGGCGACGGCCCGAGCGCGGCGGCCGGCATCCTTCGAGGGCCACTTCGCGGCCACCTCAGGATGACGGACAAAAATCGGTGTAGTTGAATGCAATGGATCAACGTTATCCTGCAGGGCATCTTGGTCGGCGGCCTCTATGCGATGTTCGCCGCCGGGCTGTCGCTGATCTTCGGCGTCATGCGGCTCGTCAATGTCGCGCACGGCGATCTCATCGTGCTCGCCGCCTATGTCGCGCTGGTGGTGACGCAGACGCTCGGCATCGGACCACTCACCGCGCTCATTATCGTCGTGCCGGTGATGGCCGTAATCGGCTACGCGCTGCAATGGTTCGTGCTCAACCGCGCGCTCGGCGAAGATCTCCTCCCGCCGCTTCTGGTCACTTTCGGACTTTCGGTCATCATTCAGAACGGTCTCCTCACGGCCTTCACCGCCGACAGCGTCAAATTGCAGGCCGGTCCGATCGAAGTCGCGACCATTCGCCTCGCCGAAGGTCTCTATGTCGGCGTGTTGCCGCTTCTGCAATTCGCGGTCGCGGTCGCGGTCATCGCCGGCCTGCAGCTTATTTTCTACCGCACGGCGATCGGGCGAGCCTTCCGCGCCACCGCCGATGATCCCGCGATCGCGCAGCTGATGGGCCTCGACAATCGCCATGTCTTTGCCCTGGCCATGGCGGCCTCGCTGGCGGTAGTCGCGATTGCCGGCGTGTTCCTTGCGGTGCGCGCCAATTTCGATCCCTCGCAAGGTCCGGCGCGGCTCATCTTCGGCTTCGAGGCCGTGATCATCGGTGGGCTCGGCAGCCTGTGGGGCACGCTCGCCGGCGGACTGATCCTCGGCGTCGCGCAAGCGGTCGGCGCCCATCTCGATCCCGGCTGGCAAATCCTGGCCGGGCACATCGCCTTTCTGATTGTGCTCGCGGCGCGGCCGCAAGGCTTGTTTCCCCAAGGCGCGCGCATGACGGTGCGGACATGACCGTGCGGGTCGCCTTCGGTGCGCGCGCTGGCTGGATCGGCGCGGCGCTCGGCGCGACCGCTTTTGCAGCGCTCGCCGCGGCGCCGTGGTGGGGCGGGCGCGACGATCTGCAGCTGCTTTCGGAAATCTACGCCTATGTCGCGCTGGCGAGCCTGTGGAATCTGCTCGCCGGTTACGCGGGACTCGTTTCGGTCGGCCAGCAGGCCTATGTCGGGCTCGGCGCCTATACTTTGTTCGCGCTGGCGATTCTGTTCGGCGTTTCACCACTGTGGTCGATTCCACTCGCCGGGCTGGTCGCCGCCACCTTGTCGATTCCGGTGGCGCTTCTGGTATTCCGTTTGCGCGGTCATTATTTCGCGATCGGCACCTGGATCGTCGCCGAAGTGTTTCGCCTGACCGCTTCGCAAGTCTCCGCGCTCGGCGGCGGCTCCGGCACGAGTCTCCCCGCCGCCGTCGTCATCGCCATCGCGCCGACGCGACAGCTTCGCGACTTCACCATGTATTGGATCGCGCTCCTCCTTGCCGCGGCGGTGCTGGCGCTGATCGTACTGCTCTTGCGCTCGCGCTACGGGCTGGCGCTTAAAGCCATGCGCGATGCCGAGCTCGCGGCTGCATGCAGCGGCGTCGACGTCTACCAGACCAAATTTCTGGTTTACGTCGTCACCGCGCTCGCCACGGCGATGCTTGGCGCGTTAATCTTCTTGCAGAAGCTTCGCATCTCGCCCGACGCCGCTTTCAGCGTCAACGATTGGACCGCCTTCGTCATCTTCATCACCGTGATCGGCGGCATTGGCCGTATCGAAGGTCCGATCGTCGGCACGCTCGTCTTCTTCGCGCTGCGCCAGACGCTCGCCGATCTCGGCACGATCTATCTGATGATGCTGGGCCTGGTCGCCATCGTCATTATGCTCACGGCGCCGAAGGGTATCTGGGGCATGGTCGTGGCGCGGTTCGGCTGGCAGCTTTTCCCGCTGGAGCGAACAGTGCTATCTGGGAGCCGCAACGGCGATAAAGCGATGGCGGTTAAGCGTTCGAAAGCGGCTGGCGGCCGGCAGGGAGGAAAGTAAAGCTTATGGCGAAGATCATCATCAGTTGCGCAGTTACCGGCTCGATCCACACCCCGACCATGTCGGATGCGCTGCCGATCACACCCGATCAGATCGCGACGCAGGCGATCGATGCGGCGGCGGCCGGCGCCGCGATCCTGCACCTGCACGCGCGCGATCCCAAGGACGGCCGCCCGTCGCCCGATCCGAACGTGTTCATGCAATTTCTGCCGCGCATCAAGCAGTCAACCGATGCGGTGGTGAACATCACCACCGGCGGCGCGGTGACCATGACCGTGGACGAGCGCATCTCTGCGGCCAAGCAATTGTCGCCGGAAATGTGCTCGCTCAATATGGGCTCGATGAATTTCGCGCTCTATCCGATGGCGCGCCGCTATAAGACCTGGAAATACGACTGGGAGGAAGCGTATCTGAAAAATTCCGACGCCTATATTTTTCCCAATACGTTTCGCGATATCGAGAAGGTCTACAAGACGCTCGGCGAAGGCCACGGCGTGAAATTCGAACATGAATGCTATGACACCGGGCACCTGTACAATCTCGCCCATTGCATCGACCGGGGGCTGTTCAAGCCGCCGGTGTTCTTGCAGCTCATCTTCGGCATTCTCGGCGGCATCGGCGCCGATCTCGACAATCTGTTCTTCATGAAGCGCACCGCCGATCGGCTGTTCGGCAATGATTATCTGTGGTCGGTGCTGGCCGGCGGCCGCCATCAGATGAATTTCTGCACCACCGCCGCTATGCTCGGTGGCAATGTGCGCGTCGGGCTTGAGGACTCGCTCTATATCGGGCCGGGCAAGCTCGCCAAAAGCAATGCCGAGCAGGTCGCCAAGATCCGCCGCATCGTCGAGGACCTCGGCTACGAGATCGCCACGCCGAACGAAGCACGCCAGCTGCTCGGGCTCAAAGGCGCGGACCGGGTGAAGTTCTGATTGCTTGAAGTTGTGTCGTCACCAAGGTCTATTTTCCGTCACCCTGAGGTGGCCGCCAACGGGTCCGGCCCGAAGTGGCCGGCCCGATGACAGGCTCCGCGGCCCTCGAAGGGCGACGGCAGCCAAGTCGGCTACTGCCGACTCGGACAATTATGATCCGAAATCGGAATACCGATTTCGGTTGGCCGTTCATCCTTCGAGGCTCGCTTCGCTCGCACCTCAGGATGAAGGTGACGGCGAGAGTGCAATTCCCGGCAGGTGTGGTCATGAACATCATCGATCTGAAAAACCGCACCGCGATCGTCACCGGCGGCGCACGCGGCATCGGCTTTGCCATTGCCAAACGCATGCTGGCGTCGGGGGCGACGGTGGTGCTGTGGGACGTCGATGCCGCGGCGCTCGACAAAGCCGGCGCGGCATTGCACGGGCAAGCCAACGGCAATGGGCGCGTGCACGCCGCCGTGGTCGATGTCACCAATGATGCCGCGATCGCGCGCGCGGTCGCGACCGATCTGCGCGAGCGCGGCAAGATCGACATCCTCGTCAACAATGCCGGCATCACCGGCGGCAATGCACCGCTCTGGGAGCTGGCGCCCGAAGTCTGGCGGCGCGTCGTCGAGGTCAATCTGGTGGCGCCGTATCTGACTTGCCGCGCGGTCGTGCCGCATATGATGCGCGCGGGCTACGGCCGCATCGTCAATATCGCTTCCATTGCCGGCAAGGAGGGCAATCCCAACGCCTCGCATTATTCGGCGTCGAAAGCCGGCCTGATCGCGCTGACCAAATCGCTCGCCAAGGAATTGGCGGCGGCCGGCGTCTTGGTGAATTGCGTCACGCCAGCGGCGGCCAAGACCGAATTGTTCGCGCAGATGAAGCAGGAGCACATCGACTATATGCTGTCGAAAATTCCGATGAACCGCTTCGTCGAGGTCGACGAGATCGCAGGCCTGGTGGCGTGGCTCGCTTCGGAAGACTGCTCGTTCTCGACCGGCGCGGTGTTCGATATTTCCGGCGGCCGGGCGGTGTATTAATCCGCTCCTATCCCTCGCTGGGATAGCGGGGAGGGGGGCAGACCGCCGCAGGCGGTGCGCAGGTGAATCATTTTAGTTCGTTTATTGTTTGGAAATGTCCGTCCATTACAAATGGATCGGAACAAACGCGCCGAAGGATGCGTTGTGACGGCAGAGTAACGAACATGTCCGTGCGTAGCCCCCGTTATATTTTGGGAAGTTGGTTCGCCGATAGGTTGATGGCTGTGCTCTGGGCCTACCTGGTTATTCGGGGATTCGGGCGACGGCGCGGATCAGCGCCAAGATAAGGCGCCAAGATAAACCGAGTTCGCGGAGCGTCACTTCAGGCTCTGCTGGCCCGATGGTGGGCGGTAGAGGGATCGAACCTCTGACCCCTTCCATGTCAAGGAAGTGATCGCCACAAAAGCTCAATGAAATCAGACGCCGTTCGGCGAGATTTTCCCTGTTCGTCCACGTTTGTTCACGGATTTCATGGGCGTTTCATGGGCGGGTGGGCGGCGGGAGAACGCTGCCACCGCATGGCGCAGGTGGTCATGCGCATGATGGCCATAAGTGCGTCGAATAACGTCCTCAGAGGCACCCAGTACTCCCGCAACGTCGTAGACGCTCACTCCGAGCTGCAGCAGCATGGTCGCGCAGGTGTGCCGCAGGACGTGCGGCGTAACATCGGCACCCAATCCGGCAAGTTCTCGCGCGGTTTGCCAGGCCCTCCGCTCCTTGGAGCTTATAGGCCGCCCAGCGTATTCGATGACGTGGGTCGTGGCGGAACGGCGCCACCGACGAAGATGAGCCAATAAACGAGGCGTTATAGGAACGGGGGGCCGACGCTTGCCTTTATCAATGGCTCCCGATGCGCGCCGGTACAGAACCCCCGAGGCCAAGTCGACCCAACCGCTATCGGTGTTTGGCACCCATCGGAGCCCTAGGATCGCGTCGTGTCGAGTTCCCGTGTAGAGGGCGACCAGGACGAAGCGAGCGAGATGACGGTTAATCTTCGTCCGATGCCGTACTCCCTGCCGGTCCCAACCGCGGCTTGGCGGCGTCGCTTCCTGAGCCAGAGTCTCGCACCTTTGCTTCGACGCGGCATAGCTCCCTCATCCGTTCGATGTTCGCCAGCGTAGTATAGTCCTTGCCTGCGATGCGCTCGACAATGAGGCGACCGCGAGCGGATTCCCGGCGCAAGCCGGACGCCCCCAGGGAGCCGTCTGGAAACGCGAGCGCGGCTGCCACGCTGAGCCGGAGCGGGGTGTCACGCGAGATTTCCTCTCGCGATGGAAATGACGTGGTTGTTTTTCCCTTGGACATGGTCAAAAAGATGCGCTGCTTTTCCGGCAGGGAGCATCAAGATGGATCAGGAAAAAAGAGTATTAAACCAGCGGGTGTGCTCTCCAGGCGGCAAATTTGGGCGATAATTCATCGCCAATTTCCAACCAATTCTGTGATGCAGAAATGGTCTGTGGCACTTGCATTCGAATACATCATCCAGGTCTGATCGGCGTTTTAGCAACCTTGTAATGGGGGCTGGCAATGGCCCGCAGCGATTCGGCATCTAAACGGCTAAGTAGAGTGATCAAGGAGATTCCGATTCCGGACAGGCCCGTTGGCATCACCGACGTCCGTAGTGGGAAAATCGTACACGTTTACAAATGGGAGGAGGTGCCGACCTCTTTGATAGCGTCGTTGCTGCGTGATCTCGTTACCCTGACTTCCGAAGATCAATTTGATGCTTCTCTGGCGCGGGCCTTCGCAGTTGCCAACCTCAATCCTGCCAATCCGGTACACTGGCGTATGCTGTTGTATTTTTTTGCGTGGGCTCACTATGGAGATCGGAGAGGACGGGGTGCACCAAGACAATGGGATTCTTTGCGCCTTACCGAGCTGCGCAAGGACTTTAACGAAATTAAGTCAAGGCATTTAAATTTTTCCGACGAAAGCGTGTTACGACTTCTGGCAAAAAAGCCAGCTTACCGGACCCAAGGAAAAGCGTTGTCTACAAATCGTCTACGAAAATTGCTCAAGGCGGCAAATGATCCGAAACACAACGAACTGCTGGCCGCTTCCAGAAGGAGTATGGCGTCGCCGCCGACGATTTTGAAAAACCTCTAGCTGAAAGCTTGCTGGCGGATTTCAAGGTACAAAAGCTGAATGCCCTATGAATCCATGGCGGAAATTAGCGCCGAATTCCGTCACAGAAAAATGCTTGCCAGATAGGTTTGGCGGCTTCCTTCACCGACGGCGCTTCCTCATTCTGCCCGGTGCGCACCACGCCGAACCACCAAAACGGCGGTCGAGCGAGGCCAGCGCACGTTCCAGATCAATCACTGTTGGTCGTAGCGACCCGCCTGCGGGTAGCGATGCGACCATTTCTGAAGGAGTTTGAAATGACTTGGAAGTCAATCAAAAAGAAGTCGAAGAATGATAGTCATGTCCCGGCAGTCTCGATCCGCAAAAAGTGGAACACGGGTGGCGACATCTCGCTCGTGAAAGTAGCGGATATCGTGGTTCCGGACGAACTGGAAAAGCCCGACCCGGACGATGTCGCGAAGTTGGCGGAGTCGGTAAGAAAGATCGGCATCATTCATCCGGTCGTCGTCCGGCGGAAAGTTACCGCATTCGGCAAGCGGTCTGAGATCGAGCTGGTCACGGGTCTGACTCGGTTCGAATCATACAAATTGCTCGGCGAGCAGATGATTCCGTGCACCTACGTCGAGGATGACGACGATCTTGTCCGGCAAATACAGATTGCTGAAAACTTATTTCGCCGCGACGATACAGTATTGAAGAAATCGGAATTGCTGACCGAGTGGGTAGAGCGCACGGAGCAGAATGGCGATGTTTTCGGACAAGTTGACCGGAAACCTAAGGGCGGTCGGCCGGAGAGCGGTATTGCGAAGGCCGCTCGCGAACTCCCGTCATTGGCGAAGAGCGATGAAGGTCGCCGGAAACAGATCGAACGCGCCATCGTCATAACGAAGCTCGCAATGGGGGTGAAAAACGCTGCAAAGAAAGCGGGGCTCGATGACAACCAGTCCGCCCTCCTTGCAATTGCAGCGGAGGAAACGACCGAAGCCCAGCTTGCGAAGATACGTGGACTTTCAGTCCACAAGTCTAAGGGGGCACGAAAAGGCCATTCAGCGGCGAAGAAGCGGCAGAAGCCCGGTTCGCTTTCCCCTAAGGACCGGAAAACCCTCGAAGAGCTCATCCAGGCTTGGAACGAAGCCGATAAATTGAAGCGGGCATTCATCAAAGCGTCGCCGAATGTCCAAGAGCAATTCATTGCCAAGATTAAAAAGGACCGGCGGCGGGACACTGCTAAAGGTTGGGGCAAATAACCGCAGATGATTGCTTAACTGCCGCTAACATTCACGCGGACAGCAATGAAAATCCCACCGGGTGATACCGGTGGGATTTTTTTATCCTCGTTTGCTCGTGTCGGAACCGGCGCGCACTCGACAGCGCCTTTATTCGCGAATACTCGCGGCGCCGAAATCGCCGGTATGGCTAAACGTTCCTCAGCTAGACGTGGGGCAGGGCGGGAATGCATCCGTTATCGCTGGACATCCAAATAGTCCGATCTCGCCCTAGAGCCTTGCGGATCATTTCCTTGAAAATACTTGGTCTACGAGCTGATCCACCCCAGTTCAGAACCAGTACATCAGCCGGAGAGAAAGTGCGCCTCTTTAGGCTCTTGAAAGTATACTCAACTGCATTCTCTAGGTCATGTGTGATCCGTCTAATGTTGATCCCGCGGATTTTGCCGGTCACATACTTATCGTCCTCCTCTTGGAAGTGCTTTTCGAGACCGGTGCGAACTCTTCCCCACTTATTCCCGAGCACAATGCCTCCCATATGAAGCCCATCGTTTATAGACACGTCCGCAATCGTACTCTTTTTGCCCTTACGAATTTTGGGCACCGGCAAATCAGGAACAAAGAGTCCAACTGGCAGATACCCAGCCCATCTTGGTGACCAAGTTTTTCTGACCATTCTCGTTCCCAGGCGATTGTAGACCCGTTCTAACTCCTGCTGCATTTGGATGATCATTGTCTTTCTTGAGCCAGCTAATTGATGGAACATCACTGAAAAGAGATACCCATCCCAACCAGCATCCAGAAATCCTTTGATCCAATGTGTATGTGCTTGAATGAGAGCTTGTAAGTGTTGTGTGCTGTTGAAGCTGTAATCATTTTGAATTTGGTTGCTATTGGACAACATGAATTTTACCCATTTGGCCATAGATTCTACATTTGCGATTCCAGATCCGGCGTCGCATTGTGTTGCTTGATGAAGCAGGCACCTCGTTATTGGCTCATCCAATAACTGCAGCGTCACTGCGCTAGAAATTAGTATTTACAGGATTGCTTTTACCGAGATTTTGGTCGCGCGCGTCCGGCTCCCGGAGGCGTGTCGTATGACGCTAATTTTTTAAAGGCGTTAGACGTAACCGTGGAATTGAAGCTGCTCAAATGAATTCGTCTAACAAAAAGCACTCCAAAATCCACATGGACAGCATCATCCGGGAACTGGTCGAGGAAAGCTGGGAATGGGCTCGCATCGGGCGAGATCGCGATCCTATGGATAAAAGTCGCGTTTTTTCAGAAACCCTGGCTGACCTCGAATCCAGCGGTGATGCGATGAGGTACCTAAATTCCAAGGGTCAGATTGCGTGGAAGGCGACGCCGGGCCTGCGGGATTACCTCAATGATCTAAAGCTGGATGCCGAAGCTGATTTGGAGCACGAGGATTTATAAGGGTGCTCAAGCGACCAAGCCTCGACATCGCTTTCACCACCGAAGCATTGAAAGCCAACCTATCCCGGTTGGAAGATGAATTTGAGACCTATCAAACCACGCGGGACCGCGATGGGATTTATAGCTATTTGACCGCGGTCTTCGAACTCGTCAGGTGGTGGAAGCACGAGCGGAAGTCCGTTGAATACGCTAATCGGGCGCTATCCATTCAGCGCCGTCAATCAGTGCCAAAAATTGCAGAACCATTCGCGGCTATGATCTTTTGCACCGCCGATCCTGAGAAAGTCGATTACCGGATGCGAAGCAAATGGTCACGAGTCTTGCGGTACGCGGCGATGTACAAGGATCTGGATGAGCCGCTACGGGATTTTATCAAGCGCAAGGGCGGCATCAATAAATGCGCGGCTCGATATACCCGTCGTCTCGGGCGAGGTGCGCGTACAGATGATTAAATGGCCTCGATTTTCACGTCAGATTTCGGGCTAAAAGCAGACATCACGATTTTAACGGGCTGCGGGCCTGCGCGCGGGTGATCACCGCGTTCTCGCTAGGGCGTGTCATCAGTATGCAATGAATAACTGCATTGCTTAGCCCTTGCCTAATGGTAAATGGACCCCAGTTAATAAGGTAGCTGAGCCTGTGACTAGGAGACATCATGGCAAAGGACGCCGAACCGTTGGAAACGTTGAACGCAAATGCGGAGCAAGCTGTAAAGCAGGCGGAGCGGGTTGTAGAGAAAACTATCGATCAAACGCGCGGGGCATTGGACAATTATTTCAGCTTTATGCAGAACGCATTTTCATTCTATCCGGTGGGCGGAACAGAGCTAGCTGAAAAAATGAGTGGGTACACGGCGCAAAACATTTCCGCCGCACGGGATTTCGTACACAAGCTGAGCCAAGCTAAGGATTTTCAAGATATAATTCGAATTCAGACTGAATTTATGCAGACGCAATTTGGTGTCTTTACCGAACAGACAAAGAGTCTCACCGAAGCATTCACAAAGGCAGCAACGACTACGGTGAAACCGCCTAAGAACTAGGCTCCGTTTTTATTCCGTCACTTATGACGCGATATTCAACCACTCTGCAAATTGATCGGTGCCTATTACTTCTACGATGAGCCGCAGCGTCTCTCGGCGACCAAGCGGCTGCCCAAGGACGAGGCGCGGCGCATTGCGACGAACATCGCCACGCCGCGGCAGTTTCACCATCGGCCTGAAGCGCAGCACCCAAAATCTTTAGCTATCCACAAGCTCGCCGGCCGATTACCCCATCT
>Ga0187817_10000022_pt1 | contig 44442 bp, 30 predicted proteins | sample NC_wetland_sal_i_17_FD_132431 | JGI IMG/M metagenome (GOLD analysis project Ga0187817, IMG submission 132431) | Wetland sediment microbial communities from Neuse River Estuary, North Carolina, USA - SO4_2 | ecosystem: Environmental > Aquatic > Freshwater > Wetlands > Sediment | place: USA... | reverse complement strand
GGTGATCTGCAGCGGGGTCAGCCGCAGGCTGTTAGCACGTTGCCAGGTGGCGTTGATCTGGACGAGGCCGGTATCGGTGAGATTGAAGTCCGTGCGCACCGGCTCAGCCTTGATACGTGCTCCCCAGGAATTTTCCGAATCTTGCCAAAGCGCCACGTCGGCATCGGTAAGCGCATAGGACTTCTTCGTCTGTCCCAGCTTGAAATTGATGCGAGCGCCGCTGGCTTCGAGATAAGGGAATGCCGGGCGCCGCTCGGAAGCCGGCTTTCCGGTCGGAGCCGCTGGAATCTGCGCGTTGCGCTCGATCAGGCTCGCCAGATTCCAGCGGCCTTCATTGCTTCGCACCAAATTGATGCTGGGCTCGGTTGCGCTAAGGGTGGCAATCTCGAGCCGTCCGCGGAGCAGGGAACTAAATCGGATCGCGGCCGAAACTTCCTGCGCGCGGATCATCGGCTCCGCGCTAAACGCGGGATCGTCGTAGATGACGAGCCCCTCCAGGTCAAAGCCCGGCCGCGGCAGAAGATGAATTCGCACATTGTCGAGCGCCACCTTGCGTCCCAGAGCGCTTCCGATGGAACTCGAAATGCGGTTTCGGAGCCGGTACACGGCCGGCCGAAACAGGAACAGGAGCAGCACGAGAGCCACGACCGCAACCGCCCCGCGTCTGGATCTCAGAAATTTCACCGCACGACCCTGAGCGTGCGCGACCAGCGTGTTTCGTCAAAGAAGTGAATGACGATGTGCGCCAAAAACCCCAGCCGGTCGCGCCAGCTGTTCATTTCATACTGGTAGTCCGGCGTGACAAATGACCAATAGACAAACATGGGGCGGCCGATCATGTTCGCCCGCGGGACGAAACCCCAGAAACGGCTGTCGTAGCTGTTATCTCGGTTGTCTCCCATGGCAAAGTAGCTGTCTGGCGGCACGACGAGGTCGTCTCCCTCGATATGCTTGGGCAATTCCTGCGCCCATTTCTGGTTCCTCACTCCGTACTCTCTCAATGGCGGCAAGGCGGGGAAATTAGCGGTGTAGGGGTTATGCTCGCCCGGTTCATGACGGATGAATGGCTCAACGAGTTTCTCCCCGTTGCGGTAGACGGCATCATCGCGCAAGTGAATGTGGTCGCCGGGAATGCCGATGATTCGTTTCACTAGGAATATTCCCGGCTGCTCTGGCGAAATGAAGACGGCAATTTCGTCGCGACGAACGTCGCGATAGGGCATTAGTGACCCTACCCAGCGCGTTGGCGGCGCGAACTGTTCGCGGTTCACGAATAGGTGGTCTCCGATGAGCAGCGTGTCCTCCATTGAACCGGAGGGAATCGCAAACGCCTGCAGGACAAACGTGATGATGAACAGGCCAGTGACCAACACTTCCGCGAGCGACGCCAGAAACTCTACTGTCGTCTCACGCGGCTTTTCGCTGACAATGGCCTTTTCTTCCTTCGGCACGTTCGGTATCCGTTTCAGCAAATTTCTCTCACCGCACGATCTTGAGGGTACGCGACCAGCGCGTTTCATCAAAGAAGTGAATGACGATGTGCGCCAAAAACCCCAGCCGGTCGGCTGCGCTACGCATCTGGTACTGGTCGGGCGGAGTGACAAACGACCAGTACACGAACATGGGACGGCCGATCACGTTCTTGCGCGGAATAAAGCCCCAATAACGGCTGTCGTAGCTCACGTCGCGGTTGTCACCCATGGCAAAGTAGCTGTTCGGAGGCACGACGATGTCGGCGCCCTCCACATGCGAAGGCAGTTCGCGCGTCCATTTTTCGTTTCTTACTCCATACATTTCGGAAGGCGGCACGGCAGGAAAGTTGTCGCGGTACGGATTGTAATCCCCGAGTTTGTGCAGCGCGTAAGGCTCAACGAGTCTCTCGCCGTTGCGGGAGACAACGCCATCGCGCAGGTGAATGCGATCTCCCGGCACGCCGATGATCCGTTTCACCACGAACAGACCTTGCTCCTCGGGCGACAGAAACACAACAATGTCGTTGCGGCGGATGTCGCGATAGGGTAGCAGCGGGCCCAGCCAGCGCGTGGGCGGCGCGAACTGCTCGCGGTTCACGAATACGTGGTCGCCGATGAGCAGCGTGTCTTCCATCGAGCTGGAGGGAATCTCAAACGCCTGCAGCACAAACGTGATGATGAACAGTCCGGTGACCAGCACTCCGGCCAGGGAGGCCAGGAATTCCACCGGTGTCTCGCGCGGTTTTTCGTCCGCAATTTCTTCTTTTTCTTTTTTTGCCACGTTCCGTACCCGTTTCAGAGGATTTCTTCTCCGCGTTCTTCTCAGCGCACTCGCCTGAAAGTGCGTTCCCAACGCGTGATCTCGAACACATGAGTGACCGCATAGGCGAGGTGATAAAGTCTATCACCCACGGTCGGCGAACCGGGAAGATCGTTGTTCAAACCGCCCGACGACCAGTAAATCAAGAGCGGCCGCCCGATAATATTTTCGCGCGGCACGAATCCCCAGTAGCGGCTGTCCGTGCTGTCGTCGCGATTGTCTCCTAGAACAAAATAGTAGCCCTCGGGGACAATCAACTGATGGTCTTCCACCAGCTTCCGCATCTCGCCCCACCACTTCGCCGTGACTTCGGGCGCGGGAACGTCGGTGCGCGGAAAGTCGTCGCGGTAGGGGTCGCGCGCCGCGGTAATGTACTGAACGTAGGGTTCTTCCAGCGGAGCCCCGTTGACGTACACCCGCTTGTTGATGAGGCGCAACCGGTCTCCCGGCACTCCGACTACGCGTTTGACGAAGTGCTGTGCGGGATTCACGGGATAATGAAACACGACGATGTCTTGCCGCCGGATCTTACGGTAGGGCAGCATAATGTCCCCCCCGCTGCCACCGTAGCAAAACTTGTCTACCAGCACGTAGTCGCCGACGAGCAGCGTTTGTTCCATGGATTCCGATGGGATGGTGAACGCCTGCATGAAGAAGGTAACCACAAAGACCGCGATCACCACCGCTCCCGCGACCGTCTGAATGGTTGCGGGCCAATCTCCCACGGAAATTTTCTCACTCCACGACATAACGTCAATTTGCGAAAAATCCGGTTGACAGTGTGGACGATTCCACGCACTTGCGGAACTCCATACTACGATCCGCCGCCGTTCTTCCCAGTACTTGACTGCGGTGTCGCAGGCAACGCCGCCAGGTGCTCCAGAGCCTGCCGCGCGGCTTCCTGCTCTGCCCGTTTCTTCGTCGCGCCCTGCGCCCGTCCCACGAATTGTCCGAGCTCAGGTTCCGGCAGTCTCACCTCAACTGTAAAAGTCTTTTTGTGTTCCGGGCCTTCCTCTTTGACCAGCGCGTAGACCGGCTGTGGCCCACCCCTGGCCTGCAGCGCCTCCTGCAAGGCGGATTTAAAATCCATCACCGGCATGGCGCTGGTTTCCAGTTTCATGTGAGCCAGTTCCGGCTCCAGGATCACGCGCACGATAAAGTCTCGCGCCACCGGCCATCCGCCGTCGAGATAGAGCGCCGCCAGAATTGCTTCCAGAGCGTCTACCAGCAGGCTTGCCTTGCTGCGCCCACCGCTTTTTTCTTCGCCGCGGCCCAGACGCATGTAATGGCCAATCTGCAACTGCTCGGCCACCCGCAGCAGATGCCGCTGCCCGACCAGATGAGCGCGCAACTTCGAGAGATGCCCTTCCTGGAATTCGGGGAAACGATGGAACAGCGCCTCGCTGGTGACCAGACCCAGCACGGCGTCTCCCAGAAACTCGAGATTCTCGTTATCCCCGCTGCCTGGCGCACCCCTTGCCCCACCCAGCGCCTCCGCCTCGCGCGCTTGCGAACTGTGGGTCAGCGCCTGCTCAAGCACTTCCCGGCGCCGGAAGCGGTGACCCAGGCTTTCTTCCAGCGCCATGATTTCGCGTGATTTCATTGGGTAGAGGCGCGTGCTGGCCGCGTCTGAAACTTCCCGCGCCTGGGACGAGGCAAGCCTCGTCTCTACAGGCGCGGCGGTTAGTTCTTGGGCGGGCTCTGCGGTTGGGCCGGAGCCGCGCCTCCGGTGAGCTGTTGCAGGCGATCGCGCTCGTGACGCGCCGGGGTCCCAATCGCCGTGTTGTCCTGCGTCAATTCCACGGCTCGGCTGGCCACCTTGAGCGCCTCCGGATACTTCTGCTGCTTATCAAGCGCCAGCGCCAGACGGAGAACGACGACTGGATCCGGGTTGCTGGGAAACGCGTCGATCGACTTCTGTAGTTTCTCTTGCGCCGCCGGGTAGTTCTCCTTTTTGAACTCAATCGTGCCCAGAATCGAATACGCGTTTGAGCGCAGCAGCGACTTGTAAGCGTCGATTCTCTCCTGCGGCGTGCCCGCTGGCACTTGGACGTCCGTGTCCACTGTTTGCGTCGCCTTCTGCGCCATCGTGATCGCTTCGCCGTAGCGCTGATCCTTGTCGATATCCGAGTCGCGTGTTCGCTCGGCGATCACTTCGGCGACGGTGACCAGAGCTTCGGGATCGTCTCCGTCCAAGCTGAGCACTTTGCGGCCCATGGTCTCGGTTTTCTCCGCGTTGTTGGCATTCTGGTAGAGCCGCATCGCGTTCTTATATAGCAGAATGCGAAGTTCACTGTCGGGGAACTTGGTGGCAAAATCGTCCGACGCTTTCTCCAGCGCGGCCGCGTCGGTATTTGCCGAAGCCAGTTTCCAGGCATCGAACTCCGGCTGGGTCTTGGCTTGGGGTGGACGCTTCGCCAGCGGCGCCGGGGCCGCACCTTGCGCTGGCGCCGCCTGACCCGCTGCCGGTGGATTCTGCTGCGCCGGCTGTCCACTGGTCTGGGCCCCGGCCCAAACCGCTGCACTCAGAATTCCGAGACTCACTATTCCTAAAATGACTGCTGCTCGCTTCATGCTGTCTCCCCTATTGCAAGATTTCAAACCTAAGATCTGTTTACCAGGAATTTTATTCCGGCTGCTTCGCTGCCGGAGGCTCATACGGCTGATCCAGCCCCCGTTGCGCCGCCAGCTTGGCTTCCGGAAGCGTTCCGCCCGCCGCATTCAGCGCCGCGCGATACTGGTCCAGGGCGGCGAATCGATCCTCTTTTAAATCAAAAATGCGCCCCAGGTAGATATGCGACCAGGCAATCACGTTGGGTTCACGGGCGGTCTGCAGCGCCCGTTCAAAGTACGTGCGCGCGCCTTCCATGTCGCGATTCGCGGTGGCGATTTCCGCCAAGATGAAGAGCGCGCGGCCCGCATCCTCTTGCTGCTCATCGAGCGCCTGCTGCGCGAGTTTCTGCGCCGTTTCAGGATCGCCCGCCGCCAGCCGCCGCTCCGCGTTCAGCAGCAGGTGCTCATTCCGCCGGCCCGCCAGATGCAGAAGTTCCGGCGACGCCTCCCCTGAGAACTGGATTAGCGATGCCCGCTTCATTTCCTTGCCTACGTCAATCGAATTGACCATGTCCGCATAAGCATTGCGCATTCCGGCGGGATCTTTTTCGAACTTGACCATCGCGTCGTAGAAATACCGTGTCAGCACGTACCCTTCCTTGTCGGCTTGGTCGATGGCTTGGGCGCGCTCTACCTCGGGAATCTTGCTCAATCGTTGTTCAATGGCCCGGATCAGGCATTCCGTCACCAGCAGCGAAATATTGCTCTTGAACGCCTCGTCCATCGGTGCCATTTTCACGTCGTCGAGCAACGGCCCCAGGCGCTTGAACGAGCCTCCATTTTTCATGGCCAGCGGATCCAGAACGTAATGCAGATAGGTATGCCGAATCTGCTGCAACTTGATCGCTGTTCCCGAACTCGGTGAAATCACAACGTAATAGTCCGCCGCGTAGTTGCGCGCGTTGGTCTGGCCTGGCGCGCCCATCGCATCCAGATAGACGGTGAACTGCCGTCCCAGGTAGCCGTCGGACGGCATTTTCAGATAGATCTCGGTGTCGAAGGTCATCTTCGCGAGCGGATCGTGGTAGACATCCATTAATTCCGTATAGCGCGCGCGGTGCCGCTCCCAGATCGCGTGCAAGCCGATCTTCTGATAGAAGGCCTGCATCAGGGGCACAATGTCCGCCAACGGTGCGGCATCCGGCGGCAATTCCGCCTGCTTCACTTTCGGCGTGAACGTCGGCGGCTCCTCCAAATAGAGCGCCAGGGATACATACTGCGACAGGTCGCGCGAGTCGTCCGCGGCCTGGTGTTGGCGGTAGAACCCGCACATCGGAGCGATCACATCCTGGGCTCCGACGGTATTCTCCACGGCCTTGGCAATTTCCGACCGGATTTGCGCCCGCAGCGGGTCGGACGAGTTCAGCTCCTGGTCATATCCGCAGGTGTTGATGGCGGTCAGCACCGTAAAGAGTGTCTCGCTGGTTCCCAGGGACACCTGCGGCCGGTTCTGCGCCCAGCCGGACGCCGCCAGCACGAGCGCCAGGATGAGAGCGAGCGTCAGTCGAATATGTTGCTCCGGGAGGTCCCTTCGGAGTTCAGACATAGATAGACGAATGAGCTAGAAGTAGTGTACGAACTGGTCAATTCGCGGTCAAACCGAGAGGAACGGAAATACATAAGCTTGCAGAGACGGGCTTGTCCCTTTTTGGGGAGACGCGGCAAACCGCCTCTCTACACAGCTATCCTTTCACGCTGATCTTGGAAAACGATAGCACCGCCGTCCCCGCCGTGGGCCGTCCCATGGAAAGCGCCGGATGGAAAGTCGTGAAAATCAGCAGGTTCTTCAACTGCGGCAGCACCGCTTGCGCTTGGTCCGGTTGCGACAGAATCCGATAGTCCTGCACGCGGCCGTTGGCATCCACATAGGCTTCAATCACCAAGGCCTCATCACCCATGCTGCCGAGCGACGTGCCGAACGCCGACCGTTCGAGTTGCGGCCCGGTATACAGCATGAGGGGAACGTCTCCACTGCTTGCCCTCAGTTCTGCCGGCAAGGCAAAGAAACCCAGCAGCAGCCCGAAAAATAATACCGCGCTGACCAGCCCTGCCGTGGCCGGAACCATGAACGCGTTGAGCGTATTTTCCAGCCTTACCAGTGCACCTTCATACCGCGGACGGCGCGCCAGGGCCGCCTCGCGCGAAATCGCCACCCGCAACTTCAATGCCAGGTCAGCTGGGGCCTTCTTCCGGCCCAGACTGGCCAGCAACTGCTGCGTGCGCTGCATCGCGGCATATTCCCGCGCGCAACCCCCGCACTCTTCCACATGGCGCGTGAGCGCGTGCATCTCGGCCCCGGTCACTTGGCCGTCGAGATACGGCGAGAACAACTTTTTCGTCTCAGCGCAATTCATGGCGTCACCTCGACCTCTCTGCCACTAGGCGAACCTTCCCGCAAGCTTTGGACGGCGCTTCTTTGCCGTGCTTCGGCAGCATCGAGCAGCCTTAAATCCAGACCCGCCTCCCGGGCATATCGTGCTAATTTCCTGCGCAACGCCTCGCGCCCGCGCGTGATCCGCGATTTCACCGTCCCCAGCGAAATTGCCAAAACTTCCGCGATCTCCTCGTACGACATTTCTTCCAGATCGCGGAGGATCAACGCCGTCCGATACGGCTCGGGCACCTGGTGCAGAGCCTGATCCACCGCGGCACACACCTCGGTATGCGCGAACTTTTCAAATGGCGACTCGCCGGGATCGACCAGCCGGTCTTCTCCGGAAAATCCACAGTCCCCCTTCACGAAGGGCTCAATCGGCGTTTCCTGGGCCTTGTGCCGGAACCACCAGCGCTTCCGGTTGGCCGCCTCGTGCAGCGCGATGCGGTAAATCCACGTCTTCAGGCACGACTCGCCGTGGAAGTGCTTCATTCCGCGGAAGACTTTCAGAAACACGTCTTGCGTCGTATCCGCCGCGTCGCACGGGTCGTTCACCATCCGGTAGATAAGGCTGTAGATCGGCTGGTGAAACTCGCCGATCAGCCAGGCGTAGGCTTCTTCCGAACCCGCCTTCAGTTCAGCGATGACGGCGGATTCCTCCGTCCGGGTCCCGATAGCGTTGGCAACATCGACCAATGTCGTAACTCCCGCCATGGTGGCGTTGTCCCCAATTATAGAGTGACTCGAGCCCCGGGCGGGAATCTTAATTCTCGCCAAAAACGACGCCTGATAACCCTCTCCCGCCTATACACTTAGACTCCAAGACGGCCCCAAGAGTTCCCATCGTAAGTCCACTATTTGCAGCGGGTAGCGCGAGGGGCAACCGGGGTACTCACTGCTCGCGCTCTTCGAGAAGGGGGTTGCCGGACAGCCGGCACCAGAGTGGATTTGGGTCTTTCTTAGGCGCGTTACTTCGTCGGCGAAGTACTCGGTGAAGCGTCCGGGGGTGTTGCCGGCGGTTTCGGTTTCGACACTTTCTTTTTCGCCGGTTTCTTCGGAGGCTCATTGTCATCCACAACAATCTTCCTGGGCGGCGCAGGTGGCGCCGCAGTCAGCGTCTTGACTTGCGCGCGCAAACGCGTCAACTCCTCTTCCTTGCTCGCCGCCAGTCTCTGCATGCGCTCGCCAAATGCGCGGCGCGCGTTCTTCAGTCCGTTCAGGTCGTTGTCCAGACTCTGGAACTCATCTTTCGATCCGAAGGCTCCCGCCGATTCCGCCACCGATACAAAAACGCCGTACAGCGCGTCGAGGTTGCGGTAGAGTTTGAAACTCGTTACCAGATCTTCCGGCGAGTTGTTCAGTTGCGTGATGGTTTCCGGCAGCGTCGACTTCAAATTGCGCTGGATGGACTCCACATCCGCCAGTGTCTGTTTTTTTGTCGCGCTGTCCGCCTTCCATCTCTCGATGCGAGTCTTTTCGAGATCGGATTGCATGCTCTGGACCGTCTGCTGCAATTCCGCCAGGATGCCGTTCAGTTCGCTGACCGACGCATAAGCGATCGGCGGCTGCGCGCTAACCGCACCCTGCGCGCCCGCCGTGGCCGGCCCGAGCAAACACGCAAGCGTCGCGAAAAGGAAAGGAAAAAGTGACCGAACAAGAAGATTGCGCGAGTTCAGCATAGGGCTCCGATCGTGTCTGTGGTTTTGTCAACCATATCCTATTTGACATTGGCCATCCGAGTCGAGTTTGACGCCGCGATCAAGCTAAGCGAGAATTGGATAATAGCAATTGCCCTCGGTACCCAGTGGGCCTGTGGCGCAGCTGGGAGCGCGCTTCCATGGCATGGAAGAGGTCGTCGGTTCGATCCCGACCAGGTCCACCAAATCTAACCCTTTGCGCCATGCCCGCGGTATACATCCTGCGGAGTGAACGCAGCCATCGGTTCTAAATTGGTTGCGCCGAACAGCCGGAGCTTCGCTTGGCAGAACATAACCGGGGACAGACGGCTTCAACCCGCGGCCGAGGCCGTGGACCTTGGTTTATCGCGAACTGTTCGACACCTTGGCTGAGGCGCGAGGGCGCGAGCGGCAGATAAAACGCTGGAAGTCGCATCGCTCAATTCAGGAATTGATCAGCGCCTCGAAGCAATCGCGCTGAGCGCGCCCCGGCTGCGCCGGGTAGGTCGTCGGTTCGATCCCGACTAGGTCCACCAAATCCCCCAACAACTTAGATGGCATGGAAGTGCCGAAGTCGGTAAGAACTACCTTCTCTCCCTCATATAATTTTTGTGAAAGATCCAGTAAGTAATTTAATTTTCAATACGTTGGCGGTCAGGGCAAATGGAACCTTGAGTGCCGTCTGGGTCATGTACCCACCCTTCAACTTGGTGGCGTGCAGGGCGGCGATCCACGCGCCTACGACAATGGCGGTGACTCAGTTGATGCTTCTCTTGGCGTCAATGAATGGCAAGGCGTGCGCGCGTATCGCCGCGCAGGTATAGTTGTACCGACTCTGACCACAATCTAGGACCCAGGAGGGAAGAAGACATGCTTTCTTTGCTGCGGCAGTTTGTCCGTTGTGCGACGGCGTGCATTCTGATCGCAAACTTTGCTGTACCCAAGAGCTTAGTCGCCGAGACCCACCTCGTGCCCCCCATTGAACTGCAGAAGGCAACCGTTGCCGCTTCGCAAGCTCGGCAACAGAATATCGAGACGCTAAAGACCTTTCTCTCCTCGGCTGCTGCGGAGAAGGCCTTGAAGTCTGCGCACCTGAATCCAGAGCAGGTGAAGAAGGCCGTATCCGGCTTGAGTGACGAGGAAGTGGCACAATTGGCGAACCGTGCCACCAAGGCTCAGGCTGACTTTGTCGCCGGTAACCTGAATGACCGGGACTTGCTCATAATTATTCTCGCGATCGCGGCGCTAGTACTGATCATCGTAGCGGTTCGTTAGAGCGCCCTTGCATGATTCACCGCATGTTCAAGGGCCTGATCGGCGCGGCAGTGTGTTCTTGTCTCCTGCTGTTTGCGGGGGAACCTCCGGGCCTGTGGCTGGATGTTCCTTTCGTCAAGCAGGAGAAAGACGGCTGTGGCGCTGCCAGCATTGCGATGGTGATGCAGTACTGGCAGCGCCAACCCGGTCCGCCTGCAGACAAGGGAGCCGACGCGGAGCAGATTCAACGCGCTCTCTATTCCAGCCGGTCGCACGGCATTCATGCTTCAGACATGGCGCATTATTTCCAGCAGCATGGATTTCGAACATTCGTTTTTCAAGGTCGTGTGGACGATCTCAAAGAGCACCTGGCGAAGGGGCGACCCCTGATCGTCGCTTTGAAGCCCGGAGCCGCCGACACGCCTCTGCACTACGTGGTCGTGACCGGACTGGACTGGGAACACAGGCTGGTGTTGAAAAACGATCCCGCGGAACGCAAACTGCTCAAGCAGGAAGAATCGGATTTCGAGAGGGAATGGAAGGCGGCTGGCAACTGGACCTTGTTGGCAGTTCCGAACTCAACCCCAAACGAAACAGGTCCGCCCTCCTCGCGTTTGCCATCCTTTCGTTAGAACTCCTCCTTGCGCTCAGTTGCGCTTCGTTGAATTGCCGAGCGCAGACATCCCCGCAAAACACCGACCTCGCTAAAATCAAGCAGCTCTACGCAGAACAGCGGTGGCAGGAGATCGTCAGCGCAATTGCACAGACCCCCGCTCCGGGCGCGGAACTCGAATACTACGACGGAATCGCCCTCGCCCAGTTGGGGCGTTTCGACGAGGCCAGCGAATCGCTGCTGGCGGGACGCCGCTTGCTGCCCACTGACAAACGGTTCCCGATTGAGTTGGCGGGAGTTGCTTTCAAGCAGAAGCATTATTCGGACGCCGCCGCGTGGCTTCGACGAGGACTGCGCCTCGATCCCAGCGACGGCTACGCCAACGACTTCCTGGCGACGGTTTATTTTCTGGAAGGCAATCTTGAGGCGGCACTGAAATACTGGAATCGAGTGGGCAAGCCACAGCTCGAAAATGTTCAGTCCGATCCGCTGCTCCGAATCAGGCCGGCATTGTTGGACCGTGCCTTCGCATTCTCACCGGGGAGCGAGTTGCAACTCTCCGATTTGTCGACGAGCGAGGTGCGCGTCCAGGGTCTGGAAGTATTTTCCAGTCACAAGTTCGAGTTGTCCGCGCGGGAGGATGGCAAGTTTGACCTCACCTTCAATGCACAAGAGAAAAACGGGTGGGGTGAGAACAAGTGGCAAGCTTTACTTTCCACCTTCCGAGGCGTTTTTTATCAAACCGCCTATCCCGAGTACTTCAACTCGAACGGCTCCGCGATCAATATCACATCACTGGTGCGCTGGGATGCGCAGAAGCGGCGCTTTCTCGCCGCCGTGTCAGGCCCGCTCCATCAGAATCCGAAGTGGCGTTATCGGCTTACCCTCGACTTACGCAGCGAAAACTGGGCCGTTCGTAATTCGTTCGAAGGGCCGGCTCCCTTGCTGGGGGCCTTGCGCCTACGTCGGGAAAGCGTGAGTGCCGAGGTTGCCTCCTTCAACAGCGGACGCTGGGGATGGTCCACGGGCTTCGAACTGTCCGACCGCGGCTATGACAACGTCTTTTCAGGTTCGGTGTTGACGCCTGGCCTGCTGCTCGAGGGTCTCCAGTTGAAGGCCCTGGGGCAAGTCCATCGCGAACTCTGGAGCGTGCCGGAACGAAGATTCACTACTAGCGCTGAAGTTTCCTCTCAAGTGGGGAGGATCTGGTCCACGCTGGGAGAAGTGTTCGGCAAGACGCGAGGCTCTTTCGACGCACACTGGTTGCCGCAATCCCACGGCGACGATTTCGAAACACGCGAAAGCATCTCCGCAGGCGAAATCTATGGCTGTGCTTCCTTCGACGAGTTGTTCATGCTGGGCATGGAACGCGACAACGATCTCTGGCTGCGCGCCCACATCGGCACCCGCGACGGTCGCAAAGGCAGCGCACCCTTGGGAACCCGCTATTTCCTCTCCAACACTGAAGTGGACAAGAATCTCTACGGCAATGGCCTGTTTTCCGTCAAGCTCGGCCCCTTCCTCGATAACGGAAAGATCACCGATCCTTCGCCTGGACTAGGCTCGCGGAAGTGGCTGTGGGACACCGGAGCCCAGGCGAAGCTCCGCATCCTCGGAGTGGGAGTGACGGTCATCTATGGCAAGGATTTGCGCTCTGGCAACAATGCGTTTTACGTGACTGCCCGGAGGTGAACCTGCTCCACGATCAAACGCCAGATTTTACGGTCGGATTTCGATGGGTGTTCCGTCCGGTACTAGCTCCCAAATTTCGTCCATCTCCGCATTCGTGACCGCGATACAGCCGTCCGTCCAGTCTATGGTTCGATGAGCGGAGCCCAACCATCCGAAGCCATTTGGGAGGCCATGAATCATGATGTCGCCCCCGCAGAAACTCCGCGCTGCGCCGCTCTCTGCTTGTCCTGCTCGTTTGGGTAGGAAACGTGAATCGACTTGTAGAAGCGGCTCTTTGCGTTCCGACGATCGAGGATGTAGTGACCCTCCGGAGTCTTGTGATCCCCCTGCTGTTCTTTGGTGCCAACTGGCGTCCGTCCGAGAGACACTTTGTAAGTACGCAAAACTCTCTCATGCGAGAGCAAGGTCAGAGTGCGCTGGTTCTTCACGACAATCACCTGGTCCGCCTTCGTCGCCTGGCCTTCCGCTGCCAGCATCCCGAGCAGCAACAGTAGGATCATGTTCGCAGTATGTATGTTCTTCTTTTGAAATGCTAGCCTGAACCTTAATGCACGAACGCTTTGTCCATTCCGCTCTCATTGCGCTAGTGCTGCTCACTCTGGCCGCAAACTCATCGGCCACAACCGCCGCCCATTGGGCTGTCGTCAATCAGCCCGCCCGCCTGGTCAACGGGAGCCCGGTGCTGTTCCGCGTCAACACACCGAAACCAGTTCGCACCCTTTCGGGCAATTGGTTGGGTCATGAGATCGCGTTTGATTTCGACGCGAATCACAAGTCATGGTTTGCGCTCGCCGGGGCAAGCCAGGAAACCAAGCCGGGAGCCTATACCCTCGAACTCCACGGTGAAACGGCTGCTGGACAAACGATTTCGTTCGAGAAAGAAATTCGAGTAGAGCGGCAACGCTATCCCCGCGTGCTCGTGCCACTGAAAGTTCCTGGAGCATATACTGCGCCCAGCCCCGAAGAGCAGCGCCAGATCGAACAGGATAAGGAAGCCAAAGCCGAGGTCTTTAAAACGGTCAGTGCCGAGCGCGAATGGAAAGGCTCGTTCACGCCTCCGGTTGATGCGGAAATCTCCGACGTGTTCGGAGTCGAGCGCGTATTCAACGGTTCTGTGCAGAGCACGCATCAGGGACTCGATTTCCGCGTGCCCAGCGGGACCTCGGTCGCAGCCGTAAATAGCGGGCGCGTCATCCTGGCACGGCTGCTGTTCTTTGAAGGGAACTGCGTGGTAATCGACCATGGCCAAGGCCTGTTGACGCTTTATCTGCATCTTTCGAAATTCGCAGTCCAAGAAGGCGACGAAGTAAAAAAAGGCCAGGAAATCGGACTGAGCGGTGGCACGGGCCGTGCTACCGGACCGCACTTGCATCTTGCCGTACGCTGGCAGGGCGTGTACTTGAATCCGCAGGTGCTGCTGAAATTAAGCTTGCCGTGACCCGACCAGCATGTGGTGGGGCCAGAAGCCGGAAACTAGAAGCCAGCCGCCAGAAGCGGCCCTTCCGCTTCCCACACGCCGCCGTGGAACGTCACGCTTTTTCCCGAGATGGCGGGAATCCGCTCGCCGGGAACAATGATCCCCACCAGGTTCAGCGGATCGGCAGCGGCGATGACGATGCGGTCCGCATTCCCATTCTGCGGCAGCTTGCGGTGGGCGCGCAACGATTCGACGGCCACCGGAAGCGCGAACTGCTCTCCCACAAATCCGTCGACGAAGCGGCCGCCGCGCACTTCGCCGCGGTCTTCCAGGCGGCGGTAACCGATCTGCAATTCACGCCAGCGCGGCAGATTCGTTTCCCGCGCCAGCAGGTCGCGGAAGACGACGCCGTAGCGGCGCAACAACATCCAGCAGCAGGACTCGACGCTGCGGTCGCGGTCGGCGCCTTCGGTGTGCAACAACGACCAGCGTCCGGGCGCATGCCGCGGCCGGCGCACTTTTCCCATACCGCTGCCCGACGCACTTTTCGGCGTCACCAGCGCGCGCAGGTTCTCGAATCCGTCAGCGGTCACCAGGCCGGCGGCGACCAGCTCCCACAGTCCGGTTTCGACTTCCGCTTTGAGCCGGCCCGTAGCCCGCACCATGTCGGAAAAAAACAGCGCTCCTCGTTGTTTCAGGAGCTCGAGCACCGCCTGCGCCACCGGGCTCAAGAACGAGGTAGCGGAATTTTCCGCCCCAGGATGGCGCGTGCGCAGCCAATCTGCATCTTCACGCACAAAGAATGCAATCGGAGCGACCCGAGTCGGAATCACTCGCCGCCGGTTCTCCTGACCAGACAAATCACTACCCGCCGCTTCCAGAGTCGCCGGATGCGGCGACAGGCGGCCCCATCCCACCGCGCCGGTCAAACACAACTGATCGAGGTGTGCCGGATCGTAGTCGGAGATTCTGCGGCCGAGCACAAACCGTTCCCACGCGCTCGCCGGAATTTCAAAGCCCTGCAACTGGCGGATCACTTCGAGCGTCCCATGTTCGCCCCGCACCTGCGTACCCGGAGCCAGGTGCTGCCAGCGCAACAGCCAACTCATGAATTGCGCAGCGGTAACCGGCTCGATCTGTTTGCGCAAGGTTGCGACCGTCAGGCGGTGAATGCGAGCCAGCAAACGCCGCTCGCACCACTCGGTCTCGGGTGCGGTGGATGTTGCCGGGCTCAAATCGATCGGGCGGAAATTGCCGCGCAGGATCGCTCCGCTTGCCTCCATGCGGAGTAGAGCTTTCTCAATCTCAGGAGCCGGCAGTCCCAGCAGTTCGCCAACTTCTGAAGCAGTGGTCGGACCGAGGTGTGCCATCCATCCTTGCACCGCGGTCAGTACGGCATCGTCAAAGCTCGGTACGGCTTGTGTGGTAGCGGGGCTCTGCCCCGCCGGCACGGGGCGGAGCCCCGTTACCACACGATGCATGGCGCGGAACCATTCGATCCGTTCGGCCGCCACCCAATACTGTTTGCCCGCAGCTTCCGCCACGAAGGCGCGATTCTCCTGCTGCAGGCGATCGAAGAAAGCTTCCCAGTTGGTTGTGACCCGCGAGTGATTTTCCTGAGAGCTGAGAGCTGAGAGCTGAGAGCTTGCAGGCACCGTCACCAGCGTATGCAGCACATCGTGTAGTTCATCCGCGTCGCGCACATCGGGCCACGCCTCCTGCTGTACTTGTGCGATCGCTGCGGGATCGAGCGCGCCGACTTCTTCGAGCACCGATGCCGGCAACACCCGCCGCATCTCGACCGCGCGCGCCCGGCGCTCTTCGAGCGGCGCATCATCGAGGTAGGCGTACGGATTTGCGTTGAGAATTTCGTGCGAGAATTGCGACGGCACCGGCGTGTCTACAGCCAGGCAACGAATGCGTCCCTGCTCGATGCCGCGTAATACTTCGCGGAGCCCCTCGATATCCAGTGCTTCGGTGAGCACGTCTTTCATGACCTCGGCGACCAGCGGATGGTCGGGAATCTTGATGTCCCCTTCGATGTTCTCGAAGCACGCCGCGACGTCCGGGAATACCGAGGCGAGCAGATCGTCGGAACGCATGCGCTGAATCTGCGGCGGAACCTTCTTGCCGCCCTGAAAACGCAGCAGAGCCAGGGCGCGCGTAGCATCCCACCGCCAGCGCGTTTGAAAGATCGGAGATGCCAGCGCAGCCTGCTCCAGGATGGGCGCCATGGTTTCGGAGTGCAGGAAATGAAAAACATCCGCCAGCGGAAAGCTGTGCTGCTCGGCAAGCGCGATGTTCAAGCCGTTGTCGGTGGCTGCCGCTTGCAGTTCGAAATTGAAGCCGCGGCAGAAGCGCTTGCGCAAGGCCAGTCCCCAGGCTTTGTTGATGCGGCCACCGAAGGGCGCGTGGATGATCAGCTGCATTCCTCCGCCCTCGTCGAAGAATCTCTCCGCGATGATGGTCGTTTGCGTGGGCACATCACCCAGCACGGCGCGGCCTTCGAGTGTGTATTGAATCAGTTGCTCGCCTCCGGACTGGTCGAGCCCACATTCCTCATGCAGCCAACTCACGGCTTCCGCAACCTCTGGCAAGTTCCGCCAGCCTTCCACGGGAACCACGCCGGGCAGGCGGTCGCTGATTTCCTGACGCAACTCGCCCAACTGCGCGGAAAGTTCGGCCGTCCGCGCCGGAGCTTCCCCACGCCAGAAGGGTATTCCGGGAGGAGCGCCCTGCGCGTTCTCCACCAGGATGCGCGACGACTTGCCTTCGATGCGGCGAATCCGCCAAGACGTGTTCCCCAGCAACATGACTTCTCCGGCCATGCTCTCGACCGCGAAGTCTTCATCGACAGTTCCAACGACGCCGCCCTCGGGTTCGGCGACCACGGTAAACAGGGCATTGTCGGGAATCGCGCCGCCGCTGGTGATTGCTGCCAGGCGTGCCCCGCGCCGCGCCCGCAGCTTGCGATTGATGCGGTCGTGATGCAGATATGCGCCATAGCGGCCGCGCTGGGAAGCGATTCCTTCCGATAGCATCGTGAGCACAGCGTCGAACATCTGGCGCGAGAGATTGCGATACGGATAAGCTCGCTTGACGAGAGCGTATAGCTCGTCTTCGTCCCAGCCGTCGTTTGACTGATCGCCCGATTTGTTAGCTGTCGCGGCGCTGCCGGAAGCCGCACAGCAAGCCACGATCTGCTGCGCTAGCACATCCAGCGAAGCTTCGGGAAAGATCAGCCGATCGAGTTCGCCGAGGCGAATCGCACGCACCAGCACGGCGCATTCCGCGAGATCGTCTCGCGTCGTGACAAAAAATCGTCCCTTAGGGACTGCGCCGCGCCAGTGGCCCGACCGTCCCACACGCTGCAACGCAACCGCAATCGACCGCGGCGAACCTATGTGACACACCAGATCCACCGTCCCAATGTCAATGCCAAGTTCGAGCGAAGCGGTAGCCACCAGCACCTTTACCTGGCCTTCTTTCAGCTTGCGCTCCGCCTCCAGACGCAGCTTGCGCGACAAGCTTCCGTGATGCGCGGCCACATTGTCTTCGCCCAGCCGCTCGCCGAGATGATGTGCAATGCGCTCGGCCAGCCGCCGCGTATTGACGAAGACCAGCGTCGAGCGGTGCGCATTCACCAACTGCACGATGCGGTCGTAGATCTCGTTCCACATTTCGTTCGAGGCGACCGGACCAAGTTCGGAAGAGGGAACCTCGACTCCGAGGTCGAGCGTGCGCTTGTGCCCGACATTGACGATCACGGGCTCAGGCCGCGCTCCTTGAGCGTCAGGGCTGCCCGCCAGGAAGCGCGCGACTTCTCCAATCGGCTTCTGTGTTGCGGAAAGCCCGATGCGCACCGGCGGACGCTCGGTCAGCGCTTCCAGCCGCTCCAGCGAAAGCGCGAGATGCACGCCGCGCTTGTCGTCGGCCACGGCGTGAATTTCGTCGACAATCACGGTCTCGACATCGCGCAAAATGGCGCGGCTCTTCTCTGCCGTCAGCAGAATATAGAACGACTCAGGTGTAGTAACCAGAATGTGCGGCGGGCGCTTCAGCATGGCGCGCCGGTCTTTCATCAAGGTGTCGCCGGTGCGGACAGCCGTCCGGATCTCCGGCATCAGCAGGCCGCGATCGCCGGCCATCTGCAGAATTTCGCCCAGCGGGATTTCGAGATTTTTCTGAATGTCGTTGCCGAGAGCTTTAAGCGGAGAAACGTAGAGAACTTCGGTGCGGTCGCGCAGTTCGCCCGCCAGCGCCTTGTGAACCAGCCGGTCAATGCAGGCAAGGAAAGCGGCGAGCGTTTTGCCCGATCCCGTCGGAGCCGAGATCAGCGTGGTATGTCCAGCCAGGATGTGGGGCCAGCCCTGCTCTTGCGGCTCGGTCGGCGTGGAGAAGCGCGTGGTGAACCACTCCTGAACCAGCGGGTGAGCCCAGGCCAGCGAAGGAGAGACTGCGGACGGCATGGGAGTGATTGTAGCGGGATTTTGCAGTTTCGTAAAATGTTCGCCTGTTCCTCGCTGTTCGCCGGCATTCGCCTTGGAGGGACGTTAACGCCAGTCCGCACACGAGCATAGCCGCAGCCTGCTAGAATCTCGCCGATGCCTAAACCTTCTGTTACGGCTCGCGCCCGCAAGATTAAACTCATTCTCTTCGACGTCGACGGCGTTCTCACTGACGGCAAAATCTGGATCTTTCCTGCGCCCGGCGCCGCGCGAACTGGAACTCAGCAAAGCATTCTGGAAAAATCCGCTCAGCATAGCGGGGAAGGCTTTGGGCTGCAGAGCACCAGCCTGATCGAGGCCAAGGGCTTCCACGCCCATGACGGCACCGCCATTTCGCTGGCTCGCCTGGCGGGAATCAAGACCGGGATCATCACCAAACGCGTCTCCGAAACGGTTGCTCTCCGCGCGCGCGACCTGAAGATTGATCACGTGTATCAGGGCATTCAGGACAAAGCATCGGTGATTGCACAGATTCTGGAAAAGGATGGGATCACGGCTGCCGAGGCCGCATTCGTTGGCGACGATGTGATCGATCTGCCGGCGATGCGCAAGTGCGGCCTCGCGATCGCAGTCAAAAACGCGCGTCCCGAGATCAAGGCCGAAGCCCACTTGGTTACGTCTCACGCCGGAGGAGACGGGGCCGCCCGCGACGCGGTCGAATACATCCTGAAAGCGCAGGGCAAATGGAAGCGGGCGGTAGAGGAATACATTGCGGAGCGGAGCTAAGGGATAACAGCTAAAATCCACCCACCGGATGCTTGCTTGGGGCGTGCTCGGGTCAGCAACCGGTGGGTTCGTTCTCCTTACTCACCCTGTTGTTTTCAGGAGGATTAACCCTGAAAACCCCGCTTTGCCGGGAAAGTTTCGACGGTTGCCAATTTTCCAGATGCTTTCTAACTCATTTCCTGCGATCAAATTTTCGACATCTAGTCGGAGATCGCCAGGGTCTTCGCTGCCATGAGTTGCGCGAAGCGCGGATCTTTCCGCAAGGTGCTGAATTCGTTGTCTTTGTAAACGTCCTTGATGTTCTTGTAGCCCTCTTCCATTGCTTTTTTCAGATAGTGCAACGAACGTTCCTCATCGCCGGTCTTGGCGTACAGCTTGGCGAAGATGTAATCGTAATGGGCTTGGTCTTCGGGAGAAGCAAGCTTAGCCTGGACCCCGGCGTGCGAACTGCGCTCGAGGATGTCGGGATCGAGTCGCATCGACATGGAATAGTTCTCTATGGCTTTATCGAACTGTTTCTTAGCGAAGTACGCCGCACCCAGGTTGTAGAAGTAGGAGCCTGCGTCGTTCTTGAGCAAGACCGCTTTCTGGCATTGCTTGATGGCAGCGTTGTAGCTGTGCAGAGCGTAATAAGCGACGCAAAGATTGTTGTACGCGTCGGCATGATTACGATCGGCCTTGATCGAGCGTTCGAAACTCCTCTTGGCCTCTTTGTAGCGATGGATCTGGAGGTAGCATATCCCCAGTTTGTTGAACACCGACGCGCTGCCCGGCGCGCCTTTCAGCGCGGCCTGGTAGTAGTCGGCGGCGTCGAGATAGTTCTTGTCCGCGCGCAGTTCGTCGCCACGTTTTTCGAGTTCTTCGGGCGTGGCTCCAGGAGCGGGCGGTTCGGCGCGGTGCAGCGGCGGAGGGCCAACTTGCAACTGCTCGGCGCTTTGAGCCTGCAAGGGGAGAACCAGAAGCGCGGAGAAGAGAAGCGATAGACCGCTGATGCGAATCCAGGAAAGCATATTCACCCCCGGACGAACCTACAAAACTTCAGAGTTTCATGCCATTTCAGCGTACGGTGTTAGGTCCCCTAGCAAGTTTAAGGCCGCGAACCCGGCTGTTCTTGCTCCCCACTTATTGCGGTGGCAACCCGCTGTCACTGCCCTTAGACGGCGCAGGCGTGTTTTTGTCACTGGGTTTTTGGGAGCTGCTGTCTCCCTTGAACACGCCAACAATCTTGCCGAATAAGCTTTTCTTTTTACTGGCCTCATCCTCAGATTGGACACCGGAGGCAGGACGCGGGTTCCCGTTCGCGGGCGGAGGCAACGCTTTCTCGGAATTTCCGCCGAAGATGCGAGAGAAAAAACCCTGTACACCGCCGCCACTCTGATCGCAGGTATCGCGCGGCTCGGTGCCGGCGACGAAGGCAATCGTGTAATCGTCGGGGCAGGAAGGCGTTGCCAGGCGGTTGGTGATTTTGTCGAGCTGCACATCGACCACGCCTTCGGGCTGGGTGAAGGGCTTCACGTCCGAGTACTGCGGCAGCATAACCGCCTTCTTCATGAACTCGGCCCAAATCGGAGCGGCAGTCTGCGCCCCGCTCAGCCGAATGTCGCTGTAGTCGTCGTATCCCACCCAGACGATGCACAGCAGATTGCTGGTGTATCCCGCGAACCAGCCGTCGTGCGACGTGCCGGTTTTGCCTGCCGCCGGAGCGGTGAATCCGCGCGACCGTACCCCTGCGGCCGTGCCAAAGTTCATGACTCCTTCCAACATGTTCGTCATGACAAACGCAATGCGTGGGTCGAGAACTTGCTTCTTCTCGGTTCCGAAATTGACGATGATGTCACCCTTGGCGTTGCGCACCGAATTTACGAAAACGGGGGAAAGCCGCACGCCGCCGTTGGCAAAACTTGTGTAAGCGGCCGTCATGTCGATCGGAGTGGCATCGTAGGCGCCCAGTGCCATGGCCGGTGTCGCTTTCACCGATGCGATGCCGGCGGACCGGGCCAGATCCGCCACCTTGTCATAGCCCACTTCTTCCGCCACTTTGACGGTCGCGTTGTTGAGCGAAAGCGCCAGCGCATAGCGGAGTGTGACGTCGCCGTGGTACTCCTCCTTGTAGTTGCGCGGCTCATAAATCTGGTCGCCGTAAGTGAACGTCGAAGGCTGATCGGCAACCGTCGAGGCCGGCGTGATCACGGTGGTCGAGCCGTCCAGCGCCGTATTTATAGCGGCTGCGTATACAAACGGTTTGAAGACGGAGCCGGTGGGACGCTTGGCGAGCGCGTGGTTCAGCTGGCTGGTTCCGTAGTTTCGTCCGCCAACGAGCGCCTTGATTTCCCCGGTATGCGGGTCCATGGCGACGAGCGCCACCTGCGCTTGCGGTCCAGGAGCGACGGTGGTTTCAAACTTTTTCCCCACCTTGACCCTCTTGGTCCGCATTTTCGTGACCTGGTCGTCCACCAGCTTGATGCCGGTTTCGACGGCCTGCGCGGCTGCCCGCTGCAGATCGGGATCGAGCGTGGTGTAGATGCGATATTCCTGTTCGTTAACCTCGCGTTCGTTCAGCTTGCCGACAACGGTGTCGCGCACCATATCCACGAAGTAAGGGGCATCGCTGGCCTCGACGTTCGGCGGGGCGAGTTTGAGCGGTGTCGCCTTGGCTTTGTCGGCTTGCTCGCGCGTGATGGCATGGGTCTCAACCATCGCTTCGATCACGGTATTGCGCCGTTCCATCGCGCGGTCGGGATGGCGATAGGGAGAAAGATAACTGGGCGCCTGGATCAATCCGGCGAGCAGCGCGGCTTCTGGCAGGGTAATATCTTTCAGATCCTTATTGAAATAAGACCGTGACCCTTCGGCCAGACCCGAGATGGTGAACGAGCCGCGCTGTCCTACATCGACGCGGTTGGCGTAGAACTCGAAAATCTGCTGCTTGGAAAACTTCTGCTCCAGCTCCACCGCAATCAGCATTTCGATCAGCTTGCGCTTAAAGGTTTTCTCCGGGCTCAGAAAAAATGCCCGCGAAAGCTGCATGGTGATGGTCGAACCGCCCTGCTGATGGCGCTGATGAGTGAAGTCGATCCAGGCCGCCTCAGCCAGCCGCATGAAGTTGACGCCGCTATGCTGGAAGAAGCGGCGGTCTTCGATGGCGGTCACGGCTTCCACCACGACCTTGGGAATGTCGTCGTATTTCACCAGTTGCCGCTTGGAGCGCTGCTCGGCGTCGAACAGCGAAGTCAGCATCTGGGGCTCGAGTTCATAGGCCTCCAGTTCTCCGGAGGCATGGCTGTTGATGGCCGAAACCACCCCGTCAGCAACGGTGATGGTAGCCGGTTCGGGGCTGTGATAAGACTCGGGGCCGGGCAGAACCTCGATCGAGCCGCCCTGCAGACGATAGCTGCCCAGCGGAGACTCGTCCTCCTTTTCGGAATAGCCGGCATGACGCAATTCCGCTGCAATGGCAGAGACGGTCAACTTGTTTCCGACCTTTACCACGTGCGGGGCAGCGAAAATCTTGGCCGAACTGGCGAACACCGAACCGCGGAAGCGCTGCTCGATGATCCGGTCATACTTTACATACCAATAGGCAAAAAATCCGACCACCACCAGCGACGCCGAAAGAAAGCCGAGCAGGGCCATCCGCACGATGGGATCGCGGTTCAGCCCGCGGCTTCTCCCACGGCTTGGCCCGCTGGGGCCGCTGCTTCCAGCCTTCCGGATTTTCAGCTTGATGGCCATGAAGAGAGCTGTGCACCAGTCCAAAGAGCAATTCGCAGTCCGAACCCTGATTTTGGAGCCGGGGTGCCTTTTGCTTGATTCTAAATCACAAGCCGGCCCCTACCATCATTTGGATGCGTGTCAAAGGATGGACGGGCGTGGCCGGGGGGCCAGTGTCCGAATGGGCCGGCGACCGGGCGCAATTGGCGCTGCTTTCGATCCTACTTTTTTTTCGCGGGCAGGTATTTCTTCTCTATGGAGGCCACAACTACGTAATTTGGATCCACCATTTCGTTGAGATGAATCCTGGCGACTTGCGAGAGCAGTTCATACGCGTCGAGTTCCGACAAACCGTAGTCCTTGTGGATCCAGTGCACAAGTTCGGTGAAAGCGATGCGCACGGCATCATCCAGAGGACGATAAGCGCCCACGGTCATGATGGCCTCGTCGTTCTCGAACTGGGGCCAGGCGATAGTGCGGCCTTTGATCACGCTCAACTGCACGCGCGCCTTCAGCGGAACCTCGATGGCGGTGCCGGCGACTTCTCCATCGCCCATGGCGGCGTGGCCGTCGCCGATATAGAACAGTCCTCCCCTGACATTCACGGGAAAATACACGGTGTTGCCCACGCTGGCTTCGGGCGAGTCCATGTTGCCGCCGAATTCCGCGGGGACCACGGAACTGCGCGCCTCGCCATTGGCGGGCGCGACTCCGATGCAGCCAAAGAAGGGATGCAGGGGAATCTTCACCGAGAAATCGGAATCGAGCCCCTTGAATAGGGCTGTGTTCGTGGCGTGGTCGATGTGATAGAACCAGACGCGTTCAGGGAGTGGCGGATGCAGCATGGGCGTGTAGTTGGTCTCGTTGATGGCGCCAAATCCGGGAGCGAACGCGCCCACGCCCGTGTCGCCATCGACTTCGAGACTGAGAACTTTGACAGCGAGCGTGTCCCCCGGTTCGGCGCCCTCGACGAAGAATGGTCCGGCCAGGGGATTGTCGCCTTTGGACATGCTGAGCCTGTCCCCGGGCTTTTTGAGCGCGTTGCCGAAGCAGTCGAGGGTGTTGGTATCGAGGATGTCGCCGGACTTCAGACGGGCCACTGGTTCAGCCGTGGCGAATAGATATTTCACGTTGTCGATGGTGGTGGTGTAGCGGACGACATTGGAGGTCCCCTGAGCAGTTTGCCCACAAACGCCCGGCGCCGCCAGCAATATGCTTAACAGCGTCAGAACGCCGTTGTACAGCTTCATGCAGTTCGCCTCATTCCCACGTAGGGACGGCCGCTCTCGGCCGTCCAAGTCCGAGCGAACCGGGTGGAAAAGCTCGGCTATCGAATTCGGATGTGGTTCCAGCTAGCCAGGGGAAGCTCAATCAGCTGTGCGCTCCCCTGGCCATGTTCGAAACGATCAGAAAGAATACTTCAACGAGAACTGAATCAGCCGCGGCGTGCCGTTGGTTTGGGTGATCTCACCAATGGCAGGACCGGCTTCGACGTTCGCATTCCCGGTAAATTGCGGGTTTTGGAATGACGGATGGTTGAGCAGGTTGAAGAACTCGGCACGGAAATGCAGGCTTTGCCGTTCGCCAATCTTGAACGCCTTGCCGAGCGTAAAGTCGACGTTAAACTGCTTCGGACCGATGATGCAATTGCGCGGAGAGTCGCCATAGTCGGTGGCGGGGGCGCCGGCTGGCGAATTTGGGTCGACGGGCGCAGGTACATAGGCGGCGGGATTGACCCAATTTGCGACTTTGGCGGCGAGGCGGCCCGAATTCAAAGCGTTGCTGCAATTGAAGCCGGGAGCAAAACTGGCCGTACTCGAAGGGCTGGCCAGATTATAGGCCGTTCCGCCGGACGAATCCGCAATCGTGATGGGCGAACCCGACTGCGCGACGATCACGCTGTTGATCTCCCAGCTGCCCAGCGCATATCCTATCGCATCGTGGCGATTAGCCATGAAGGGCAGAGCGTAATTGAAGCTGGTGACAAAGCGATGGCGATGATCGAAATCCGAAAGACCCCGCGACGCCGCCGCACTGCTCTGATCGTTGACGCGCGTAAGGAACGCCACACTGGCGGTCGAGACGTCGTCGATCGACTTGGACCACGTGTACGCACTTTGGAAGTACAGTCCTTTCGAGAATTTGTGCGAAACGGTGGCTTGCAAACCATGATAATGGGAATCGGAGTTGGGATAGAACGCCTCAAACGCCGGGGGATCAATTCCCAGGTACGGCGCTCGCGCCGAGGAATTCGCTGACGTGTTTGTGTTGATCGTGTACTGGGTTCCAGTGGGAGCGGTTAAGCAGGGGACGGTGGCGTTGCCGCAGGTCAAGGTGATGCCCGCGGCGCCCGGGCCAGCTGGGGTCGCCTGGTAGGGATCAAAGGTCGAGCGGAGACGCGTGCCCTTGGTGCCCACGTATCCGAGTTCCAGGACCCAATCTCCACCCAACTGGCGTTGTACCGAAAAATTCCACTGCTGGGTGGTAGGCGCAACCCAGTGCAAGGGAACGGCAAGATTAATGTAGTTGAAGGCGCTGGCGAGGCCTCCAGAGAACATTGGAGCAAGGTTCGTGTTGCCTCCCGGAAAGCCCTGAAAAATGGCCGGCGTCGGCACGAAGGCGCTGCTCACCTGACCCAGGGGCGGTACTAAGGCGAAGATGCCGCCCATTTGCCCAGCCGGATTGCCGGTTACGAGCACTGGATAAAACGGAATCGAAAACGACAGGTTATCTACCGCGCCAATATCCTCTCGGACGCTGTAGATGCCATAACCGGCGCGAACCACCGTGCTATGTTTGCCACCCACGTCATAGGCAAGGCCGATGCGCGGCTCGGGTACGGTGGCGTACTCGTTGTTCAGGGCGGCACTATTCAGCGTACCCGTGAGACCCGAAAAACCATACTTACTCACGCAACTCGGATACACGAATGCGGAGCCAGTCAGATTGGCGTTCTGAGGAATCACGTTGCCCAAATGGCAGAGATTGTCGTAAGCCGCGCCCACCCACTCCATGCGCACCCCCAGGTTCAGCGTCAAGTCCGGACGAATCCGGTAATCGTCCTGCGCGAAAGCGGCAAAGGCGGGAATCTGGTATTTGTGATTGGCAGCGCCACCGCCTCCTTCACCAAACGCGTCCTCGCCCTGCAGGAAGCTCTGGAAATCACTGGTCGCGCCCGCGTTGAAGAAGAACAACAGCCCATTGTCCAGCACCGGGAGATTACGGCGAATCAAAGTGCGGTCGACTTCACCGCCGAAGCGGAGTGAATGGTGGCCGTGTGTCCAACTGACCGTGTCGAGGTAGACAAGAGAGTCCGATAACGCCGATTGCAGCTGGTTGGGAAAGGGTCCAAGTTGCCAGGTATTGAACTGGAACCGGTACATGTCTGGCGCACCTGATCCGTTGGTGATGCCCAGAGCGGCCGGCGAGGTCCCGGGTACGAGAATGTTCTGAAGCGAGTCGCCAATCACGTTCATGCCGAAACGAAACTCGTTAACCAATGAATTGCTGAAGGTGTGCGTCTCCGCAATGCTGCCGAACCGTCCCCGGAGAGGGATGTTAAGGGGAAAATTCAGGTCGCTGGCAACAGCCGGATAGCCGGTTTGAACCTGTAGGTTATCGGCGCCGAACGGTTCGTAGGTTTCCGAATCCGACCAGAAAAACCGCCACGAGAGGCGATCTTTGCCGTTGTTGAAATCGCGGTCCCAGTTGGCCGTGAACTGGTTGTCCGTGTACTTGCCGGGTACGGTAAGCTTCAGAGGTCCGTAATTTACCGTCGAACTGCATGTGCCAAGGGCGGCGCTACCCGTCTGCGTGACCCCGGGGGTTCCAGGAACGGTGGGAACGAGGTAACCTCCCGCGCCAAATTGGTTGCCCGTAGCATTGAGCACCGCCAGCGCAACTGGATCAATAGAGGCAGCGGTTAGGGTGACCGCAGGGCAGGTGGCAGTGGCGGGACTGCTAAAGGCAGCGGCGATCGTGGCCGCATAGGCAGAAGGCCGCGGCCGGAAGTCGGCAGCACAGGAATGCTCGTATTAATATAAGTTCCCAGCGAATCGCCGCTACGCTGCCGCGTGCCCTGGTAGTTCACGTAGAAATATCCCAGCTTCCCCTTGTTGCCAACCGGTCCGCCGAGATCGCCGCCGAAAATGTTCTGCTTGAGATCAAAGCGTCCGATGAAGAAGTCCTCAGCATCGAGCTTGGTGTTGCGGAAATACTCCCAAAGGTCGCCGTGGAAGCTAGACGTTCCACTTTTCAGGATGGCATTGATGTTGCCGCCACCGTTACGTCCCTGGGTAGCGTCATAAAGGCTGGTGCCGACCTTGAATTCCTGGATCGAGTCGGGGTTGGGTACTGGAGTAAACGTGAGTTCCCCGAACGAATAATCGGAAGCTGAAACTCCCTCGATCAGATAGTTGTTGTTATCCTCTCTTCCACCGTTAACGTCGATGCGCACATTGCCACGACCCAGGGCGGCAGCGCTGTTCAAGTCGGCAGAGGCGCCTGCCGACAGATCGAGCAATTGCTGAAAATTACGCGTGGCCAACGGCAGGGTGGTAACGGTTGTGGAACTAATGGATTCTCCCGTGGTGGCATCCGTCGTATCGACTTGCTGTGCCTCAGCTTGGACTTCCACAATTTCCTTCACCGTACTCAGTTTAATCGCAGCGGTTATGCGCGTGGTTTCCGTGATGCGCACCACCACGCCGGGGAACCTGGTGAGGGGAAACCCCGCCGCGTTCACTTCCACCGTGTAGACGCCGACGGGCAAGAGCGTGGCGGTGAATAATCCGGATGAGTCGGTCGTCAGTTGGCGCAGTACTTCACCCGTGGCTTCACTCTTGATGGCCACCTTGGCGCCCGCGACTACGGCTCCAGATTGATCCTGAACCACGCCAGCGATGGCGCCCGTGGCTCCTCCTTGAGCGAACGCGAACGATGCGAAGAACAGCGGCAGCAGCAACAGCACAGCTAACTTTCGAGTAGTCGACATGGGCTTCTCTCAACGAACGGTCTTGACTGGCTCGTAAACAGCATTGGTTTTGGAGGGAAACAATTTAATACGGGAGAACGAGTGCCTGTCAAGGGTATGTACTTGTCGGTACACATCCAATAAATCATTAGACCAGTGCCTACTTGTTGGGCTGCATGTAGATAAATGCCATGTGCTACTGTGCTCGCCAGGACAACACGGAGTGTCCACTCGGTCCATGCTAGCTCGTACTCCCACTGCGCGGGTGACTTTCCGGAAAATGGCTGGCCGCGGCACTTGTTGCATTTTGGAACAGCTCTAAAGGTCACCAAGCAGCAACAGATTGACCTCCATGTCGGCGTGGGCCTGTCGTCGGCTGCGGTGGATCACTTCGTCGGGATCGGCTCTTCATTCCGCTTTCAGGTGATCGGTCGCTGGGGCCGGCTTTCCGGCAGAACTTGTTCGCTTTCAAACAGGCCGACGCGGCACTAGAATGCTGCAAGCAGGCAATAGGACCCCTTGTGCGTTCTGGGGCCCAGCGAGTCTCACGCTGACTGCTTCTGAGTAGGGCTGGTGGATCTCTACAGCGCAATTCAATACGTCTTGTTTGTGGCCATCGTTACCGCCCTTGTGGAGCCTCTGGGCGGGTACATGGAGCGGGTTTTTTCCAGACAACATACCGCCCTCGATCATTTATGTCTTCCTCTTGAGCGCATGCTCTATCGCATTGCCGCAGTTGATCCTGAGGTGGAGATTACCGGCAAGGACTACGCGACGTGTTTCGTGCTCTTTGGTTTTGCCGGCACACTCCTGCTGTGTGCCATTCTCAGAATTCAGCAATTTCTTCCCTGGTTCTTTCCCCAGTACCACACCACACCGTTATCCCCGGATCTGGCTCTGAATACGGCGATCAGCTTCTCGACGACAACTACGTGGCAGGCCTACGCGGGCGAGAACACGATGAGCTATTTCAGTCAGATGGTGGGACTCTGCGCGCAGAACTTCTTGGCTGGCGCCGCGGGGTTAGCCGTGGGTGTTGCCTTCATCCGCGGCCTTGCCCGGCAACTCTCTGGCACACTTGGCAACTTTTGGGTTGATCTGACCCGCGCCCTGCTCTGGATTCTGTTGCCTGGAGCATTGCTGGGCGCCGTGTTGCTCGTCTGGCAGGGTGTCCCGATGAACTTCCGTCCCTATGCAGTCGCCACTACCGTCGAGGGCAGCCAACAGGTCATCCCGCAGGGTCCGGTCGCCGCACTGGAGATCATCAAGAATCTCGGCACCAATGGCGGCGGCTTCTTTAACGCGAATGGAGCCCATCCCTATGAAAATCCCACGCCGCTCACAAACTTTCTCGCGATGTTCGCTATCGTGCTCCTGCCTGCGGCTTTGACGAACACCTTCGGCAGGATGGTTGGCCAGCCTCGACAGGGATGGCTTTTCTATTGGGTGATGGTGCTTCTCTTCGGCGGTGGTCTACTCTGCGTACATCACTTTGAACAAGGAGGGGATCCCCGCCTCGCGAGTGTGGATTTCCTAAATAGTGGCGCCCAGTCTGGTGGAAACATGGAAGGCAAGGAGGTGCGCTTCGGCATCGGCGGTTCGACCCTCGCGGCTGTGGTTACCTCCAACGCCGCCACGGGATCAAACAACTCCATGCACGACAGCTACACCTCTCTCGGGGGCATGGTCTTGCTGGTTAACATGCTGCTCGGAGAGCTCATATTCGGTGGTCTGGGAACTGGCCTTCATAGCATGGTTATGGCCGCTGCGATTGCGGTGTTTCTAGCGGGACTCATGGTTGGGCGCACACCTGAATATCTGGGGAAGAAGATAGGTCCGTGCGAAAACAAAATGATCATGCTCTACGCTCTGGCCGCGCCGCTTGTCGTTCTCCCACTCACCGCGATTGCCGTGAGCACGCGGCTGGGACTGTCAGGGTTGACGATCAACGGCGGCCCGCACGGTTTTACTGAGATTCTGTTTGCCTATACTTCTTGCTTCGCCAACAATGGCCAAAGTTTTGCCGGTCTGAGCGCGAACACTCCCTTTTACAACCTCACCACAGCTTTGGCGATGATGGTGGGTAGGTTCGGATTGGCGATTCCCGCGTTGGCATTCGCAGATCTGTTGAGTCGTCAGCGAAGTACGCCCTCTTCGTCGGGAACTCTCCCGACCCATTCCTTTTCGTTCGGGGTCCTACTCACCACCTGTTTGGTAACGATGGTGGCTTTGAGCTATCTGCCTGCCTTAGCCCTCGGTCCCGTACTGGAACGCCTGCTCTTCAGAAGATAGAGCGTTTGAACTATTCTCAAGAACTTATCAGAGGGGAAAACCACTCGGGGCCTGGTAGTAGCTAGTGGCTCTATGCCGTTGTCCGCGGGTGATAGTTTTTCCAATCGAACCAGTCCTTCAAGAAATTGATCTTCTCCAGACACTGGCCCGCGGCCGGCTCACTGGTCGCACATCCGGCAAAGTTCTCGCCAGCAGCAGGCAAGTGGAGGGCCAGAAAGAGGTCCAGAATGCACCACCCTCGTGACACAGGTAACTTGTCGTTGGTACTCGCCCTCTCTTACCATCTGCATTATGGATCAACGCGGCCTCGTGGTGTGCCCGGATCAGGATTCAGAAAGCCTGCTTGCACTCATCCTGTCTGAGCTCGGGATGGCGGCCGAGCACACGCCTTCGATTGCTCGCGGGCTGGAACTGCTGGACAGCCGGCCCTTCGACGCCATCGTCCTCGACTATCGTGCCGACCAGGGTTCCGAGGAATTCCTGGCGCGTCTGCGCCGGTCCTCCAAAAACCGCGCCAGCATGCTGATTGCGATTGTCGATGGCGCGTTCAACGCCCGCCCCGTGTTCGGGCTTGGCGCTAACTTTGTTCTCTATCGCCCGCTCTCATCCGAGCGCACCCGCACCAGTTTGCGCGCCGCCCGCGGTCTCATGCGCCGGGAACGCCGCCGCGCTCCCCGCAAGCCCGTGAATTCGATGGCCAACGTCGCCTTTCCGGGAGGCCCCGAACTGAACGCGGCTTTAACCGACCTCAGCGACGGCGGAACCTCGCTCCAAACCACCAGCCGAATTCCACCCGCATGCAAGGTTTATTTCGAGTTCGCCCTCCCCGGTCAACAGCAACTGGTTCGCTTGTCGGGGGAGGTTGCCTGGCAGGATTCGAGCGGCCGCGTCGGAATTCGTTTCATCGATGTTCCCCAGTCTTCGCGCCGGCTCATCCAGACCTGGCTTCAGCACAGTAATGGCCACCCGGCGAGCGCACCGCCCGCCCAGCCAACGGCAAACTCCAGCCCGCAGCGCGAGAAAGCGGCAGAGGCGAAGGATGCCTCGCTTGTCTCCAACGCCGGCAACCGTCGCGGAGAGCTACGTTTCGCGTGCAAACTAGGAGCGGAAGTCTATCGCCTTGGAGACAGTGTTCCCAATCGCTGCACCTTGTCCGATATCAGCGAGGGTGGTTGCTACGTCGAAATGCCGTCACCATTCTCCGGGCAATCGGGCGTGGAGATTCTGGTCCGCACCGCCGATGCGAAATTGAGAATCCGGGGCCAGGTGCTGGCCACCCATCCCGGATTCGGCATGGGCGTGCGCTTCATGTTCCGCGATTCTGTCGAGCGCGAAGAGGTTATGCGCCTGCTCGCGATTCTCTCCGCTGGGCCGTCGCTCGACGAACAATGCCGTTAAGCCGGCTGCGCTTTCTCCGCCACCGCCCGCCGAAAATATTCCAGCGAAAGTTTCAGACCGCTGTCTAGGTCCACTTTCGGCTCCCATCCGAGCAGCTGCCGCGCTTTCGAAATATCCGGACGTCGCTGTTTCGGATCGTCTTGCGGCAGGGCTTCAAACTGGATCTGGCTCGCCGACCCCGTCGTCGCGATCACTTTCCGAGCGCACTCCAGAATCGTGAACTCCTTCGGATTCCCAATATTCACCGGCGCATGCTCCGCCGACCGCGCCAGGCGCAGAATTCCATCCACCTCATCGCTCACGTAGCAAAAGCTGCGTGTCTGGCTGCCGTCGCCGTACACTGTAAGATTTTCTCCGCGCAGCGCCTGCCACATGAAATTCGGAATCACCCGCCCGTCGTGGATCTGCATCCGCGGCCCATACGTGTTGAAGATGCGCACTATCCGCGTGTCCACCTGGTGATAGCGGTGATAGGCCATCGTCACGGCTTCCGAAAAGCGTTTAGCCTCGTCGTAAACGGACCGCGGCCCGATTGGATTTACATTCCCCCAATACGTCTCCGGTTGCGGATGCACCAGCGGATCCCCGTAACACTCCGACGTCGACGCCATCATGAATTTCGCGCCACACCGCTGGGCCGTCTCCAGCGCTTCAAACGTCCCATACGACCCCACGCGTAGCGTTGCGATCCCGTGCTTCGCATAATCCACCGGGCTCGCCGGACTTGCGAAGTGAAACACATAATCCAATGCACCCCAGGCGCCGGGCTCGCAAACGTCTTTCTGCACAAACTCGAATCGCGAATCGTTCCGCAGATGCTCGAGGTTGGCCATCCGCCCGGTCAGCAGATTGTCCGCGGCTAACACCCGATAGCCTTCGCCCAGCAGCCCATCGCACAAGTGCGATCCCAGAAAACCCGCCCCTCCAGTCACGAGCGCAGATCGCGTCTTCATAGGTCGCGTCAACGACTTCAGGCGCGCTCCTTCTTCTGTGAACGCGTTCCCGGCAACTCCTCCGTCAACGCCGCCGGACGTCCCACACTGTAATAAGAGAATCCGTGTTCCACCATTACCGCCGGATCGTATAGATTCCGCCCATCCAGCACGATTGGATACTTTACCAGCGTGCGTAGCCGTTCCAGATCCAGCGTTGCGAACTCTTCCCACTCCGTAAGGATCAGCAGCGCATCCGCGCCTGTCGCCGCCTCATAGGCGTCCGACGCAAACTCGACACCCGACTTCAGCACCGCTTTTGCCCGTTCCATCGCCGCCGGATCGTAAGCGCAAACACGGCAGCCCTCACGCAGCAGTTCCTCCACCAGCAGCACCGCCGGAGACTCGCGAATATCGTCCGTGCCTCCCTTGAAAGCCAACCCCAGCACGGCCAGTCGCTTGCCGCGGAAAGTCCAAAGCACGCTTCGCACCTTGCGCAAAAACCGGCGCCGCTGGTCTTCATTGATGCGAATCACTTCTTCCAGCAGGCGGAAGTCGTATCCGCTTTCCTTGGCCACCGCCCGGAACGCCAGCAGGTCTTTCGGGAAGCATGACCCTCCATAGCCGATCCCCGGACTCATAAATCGCGGCCCGATCCGCGAATCTGTTCCGATCCCGTCGCAGACCTGCTCCACGTTCGCTCCCACCGATTCGCAGATCGACGCCACCGCGTTGATAAAAGAAATCTTCATCGCCAGGAATGCGTTGGATGCGTGCTTGATCAGCTCCGCGCTCTTCGTGCTGGTGATAATCAGCCGCGGCGTCGTTTTTGCTGAAGACGCTGCCGGACGAGGAATCGTTTCCCCCCGCCCGTAGTACCATCCACTCGTCAGCGGCCCGTAGATCTGGCGCATGACCTCCGCGCCCCGCTCGCTCTCGACTCCCACCACGATGCGGTCGGGATAAAGAAAATCTGTGACCGCCGTCCCCTCCCGCAAAAATTCCGGATTCGAAGCCACATCGAAGTGCGACGGATCGGCCCCGTTCCGCATGATGATGGTGCGGATCCACTGGCTCGTATAGACGGGAACCGTGCTTTTCTCCACCACCACCTTGTACCCGTCCACGCCGCCGGAGATTTCCCGCGCCACCGACTCCACATACGACATATCCGCGTCCCCGCTTTCGGTCGGCGGCGTTCCTACCGCGATGAATACCGCCGCGCTCGCCCGCGTGGCCGCCTGCAAGTCGCCGGAAAATTTGATGCGCTCTCCCCGGTGCCGCGCCAGCAGTTCGGGCAGAAATCGTTCATGAATCGGCACCTCGCCATTTCTCAGCGCCGCGATTCTTTCCTCGTTGTTATCGACCAGTACAACCTCGTGCCCCAGATCCGCAAAACATGCTCCCGTCACCAGTCCCACGTACCCGGTACCGACAACCGCGATGTGCATAGCGAGCCTGCTCTCCTTGAATTATTATCTGCACTTCCGGCTCGTCGGAGGCAGTTCGTTAACTGTAGCAGCCTTTCCTGCGTTGACACCTTCTTCATCGTCATCGCTGAGCCTGCCGACCCCAGGAATGGGAATTCGAATCTCACAAAGAATCCGTGACCGCCATCACCCGCCGCCGGTGGCCAGCATTCTAGCAGCCCGCTCGACTGGGACTTCCTTGGCACCGCGATTGCGTTCTCCCGCACGTTTCTCTTCGCCTGAGCTTCGATTGCTAATTTGCTCGCGTAGGCTGGACTCCGCAGGAGCCCGCCCTGAGTAGCTCTCAAGGATAAAGCGCAATATGTGCAAGACTTTGCGACTTCCCGAAAAGTGGGGTTGTGATTCCACTGCTTTCCGGTGTATAAAGCCTCATAATCGTCAAGTTTTCATCAAGTTCGCACTTCTTGCAGTAAGCTCCTCGCCGGCGTTCAAAATGCTATCTAAAAGGGCAGACCCAGGTAGTTTTATCTTGGAGGGAAGCGAGGCGATGCGCCACTTTTTGTCACACCTGGTTGGGGAGAGCTATCCCGATGCGTCTTCCCGGTCCGGTATTCATTCGACATTTTTCTGTGCGACACTCGCCCGCAAGCTTTGCCTGACCGTGCTCGTGGTCTGCAGTGCTTTTCTGTCGTTTTCGTTCGCGCAGCCGTCCTCCTTAACCAGCCGCGGCGATAACGCCCGCGACGGCGCCAATACCAATGAAACTCTGCTCACCCCCTCCAACGTCAACAAAAGCGGCTTCGGCAAGCTGTTCGGTGTTCCCGTCGACTATGTCGTGATGGCCCAGCCCCTCTACGTGCCCAACGTGAACATTCCCGGCCAGGGCACGCACAACGTAGTCTATGTCGTTACCCAGGCCGATTCGGTCTACGCCATTGATGCCGATAACGGCACCCAGCTCTGGTATGCCAGCATGCTGAACAACGTCGGTGCCGGTGCGACGACTGCCAGCGGTACTTATCTTCCCTGCGGCACCCTTGGCGGTTTCTCTCAGGAAGGGATCGTCGGAACCCCCGTTATCGATCCATCCACCAACACCATCTATCTGGTGGCCAAGACTGTTCTCAACACCACCGTCCGTCACCATCTCCACGCCCTCGACATCACCACCGGAAACGAGCAACCGGGCAGCCCCGTGCTGATCACTGCCACCAGCACCAGCAACAGGGGACACGTTACCCATTTCAATAGCCTCCACCAGAAAAACCGCCCCGGCCTCTTGCTGCTCAACGGCGTTCTTTTCCTGGGCTTTGGCTCGAACGGCTGCAACGACACCAACAGCGGCTGGGTACTTTCTTATGACGCTGCCAGCCTGTTGCAGCTCGGGGTTTTCAACACCTCGCCCGACTACGGATTAACTTCCATCTGGCAGAGCGGCAACGGCCTCGCCGCCGATGAAGCCGGCAACATCTTCGCGTCCACCGCTGAAAGCGGAGGCACCGGCTACGATGTCCCATCCGGTGGCCAGACCTACTGCAATAGCGTCTTGAAGCTGGCTCCCGATGACACGCTTACCGATTACTTCACCCCGTGGAACGTAGCCTTCCTTAACTCCCACGACCTTGACTTTAGTTCCTCTGGCCCCATCGTCCTTCCCGATCAAAGCGGCCCGTATCCCCATGAACTCGTCGCCACCGGCAAGTACGGCGTCGCCTTCGTTCTCAATCGCGACAACATGGGTATGTACTCCACGAACGACGGTGGTGTCCTTCAGGAAGTCGTTCTCGTGCAACAGAACGACAATAGTCCCATCGACGTCATGATGAGTTCGCCAGCCTACTGGAATAATACCGTGTACTTCGGACCCAATGGCTCTCCGCTCCTGGCTTTTCCGTTGTCCGGCGGATTACTCGGCACTCCCGTCAAGACTGCCGCAAAATACCCCGGCGAGCACTCTCCCTCCATTTCCGCCAATGGCAACGCCAACGGAATTCTGTGGGTTATCTCCGGTCCTCTTTACGCCTTTGACGCTGTGTCTCTCAAACTGCTCTATAGTACAAATCAGGCCCCCAACGGACGGGACACCTTGCAGGCCGTCGGCCACTTTGCAACCCAGACCGTCGTGAACGGCAAGGTTTATGTCGGGACCAGGAATAGTCTCGAAGTCTACGGGCTGTTTCACATCGCCACTATTACCGGAGGCAACGCCCAGACCGCTACCGTGGCCACTCAGCTCCCCGTTCCCGTTCAGGTCCAGATTGTTAACCCGTACACCGGACAACCCGACGTTGGCAGCACCGTCAACTTCAGTGACGGCGGCAAGGGCGGCTCGTTCTATCCTGCCTCCTCAGCCGTCACCGACTCCAACGGCAACACCACGCCGGTCTCGTATATTCTTCCGCGAAAGGCGGGCACCTACACCCTGACGATGTCCGGGACCGGCTTTAGCACTGTGGCCACCACGGCCATCGCGACGCCCGGCCCCGCGACAAAGATCATTGCCTGGAGCGGAAACAAGCAGACTGGCGCCGCCGGTTCCACCCTTGGCAAACCCGTCACTGTCCAGGTCCAGGATGCTTATGGGAACGGAATCTCCGGCATCAACGTGATCTTCACCGCCAACCACGGTGCCGTCGCCAATACATCTCCCGTGACGACCCTCGCCACTGGCTTGTCTAGTACGACCCTGCAATTGCCCACAGCAGTTTCCACGGTTACTGTCACGCCCAGTTCCGCTGGCTTAAAGACCGTCAATACCTTCCTCGAGTACTCGGTTGCCGGAGCCGCCGCCAGCATCGCCATCAGCAGCGGCAATAATCAGTCCGCTCCCGCCGGCACGCAACTGCCCCAGGCTCTCGCTGTAGTCGTGGCCGACCAGTATGGCAACCCAGTTTCCGGCGCCGCTATTGCCTTTGACGACGGCGGTGCCGGAGGCACCTTCTCCGCCCAAAGTCCGGTCGCCACCGACGGCACTGGAACCGCAACCGAGTTCTATACGCTGCCTTCGTCTCCCGGAACCGTAAGTATTAACGCCACCGCCGCCGGAGTAGCCAGCCCCGCCGTCTTCACCGAAACGGGCCAGTAGTTTTCGTAAGTGTGGACGCGGGCGTCCCAGTCCGTGTCCCGACGCACGCAAATTACAAAATTGCCCAATCTCCGCCAATTGACTTCCCCTTCGTTTAGCGGGAAACTCGCCTTTGAGCCTGCTTTCCGCAGCGTCGCCGCAGGCTGCCGGAACAAATCATGTTCCCGCAACCCATGTTAAGGTCCGAGTTCCGCTCTGACGATTCGCATCTTGACCTGACTCGCCTCCTCGAGCAGTACCTGCTCGCCGGTTTTCCACCCGATCTCGCGCTCGATTTGGTTCTCAACGAACTCGTAGTCCGCGCCGCCCATGCCACAGGCGCCAGCGCTGCTGCCCTTGCCCTCGTCCGCGGCGAGGAAATGGTCTGCCGCGCAGCCACCGGAGATCTGGCCCCCGATCTCGGCATCCCCCTCAACACTCGCGACGGTCTCTCCGCTGCCTGTCTTCAAACCCGTCAACCCCAGCTTTGCCGGGATACCGAGGCCGACCCTCGCGTCGACCCCGGTGTTTCCCAGCACCTTGGCATCCGCTCCATTCTCATCGTGCCCCTCTTTGACAGTGTCTCGGACAGGACCGACAAGAATCCTCAGGTCAGCGGAGTCCTCGAGGCTTTTTCGACTTCTCCTGACGCCTTCTCGAATTCCGAGCAGAAGCTCCTGGAAGGTTTTGCCGAGGAGTGCCTTCGCACTCGCCGCGCCGCGATCAAACTGAGTGAGTCCCCGCCCGTCCCAGCCGTTCTGCCGGAGATCGCTCCGTCGAACACGGTCGCCTCCGAATTTGACGTTTCCATGCTCGATCCGCCCGATGGCGTGGGTAACAGTTCACCGGTCACTCACCGTCCTCCTTACCGAGCCTGGACATTGGTCCTCGCAACTCTCGGCATTCTCGCTGCTCTCGCCGTCAGCTCCCTCATCGGCTTCCGCATCGGATGGTTGCGTCCCAACTGGTTTGCTAGCGCCTCCCATACCCAGACCACCCCGCCCCCAACCGGCCCCCGGCTGCGTAAATCCATAAAATCCCCCGCCGCTACCAAATCCGCTGCGGCAAAAGCCAAGCCCGCCGCGCCCGCGTCGGACGAACTCGTCGTCTACGAAAAAGGCAAGATCATCTTCCGCGGGAAACCTGAGTCCACCAGTCCCGCACAGGCACGGCGTCAATCAGCCAGCGCTGATGCCACCAGGCAATCGAGCGATGCGATCATAGAAGCATCGTCGACGACGAAGGTCGCTCCATTCCAAGGCGTTTGGCTCTCTCCCTCGCAAGCCGAGACCCTCCTCGTCAGCCGCACCGAGCCCCAATATCCCCCCGAGGCCCTCGCCGCCCGCCGCACCGGCAACGTAGTCCTCGAAGTGCAAGTCGCTGAAGACGGCTCGGTCTCGAGCATCCGCACTCTAAGCGGAGACCCCGCGCTCGCCGCTGCTGCCACGCAAGCCGTCCGTAGCTGGCGCTACCAACCCTACCGCCGCCAAGACCACCCCGCCCAGTTCCAGACCGATGTAACTCTGAGCTTCGTTCTCCCCAACTGAACCATCAGATGGGTGGAATTAACCCGCGCTTGCACCTCCACAGCGCTCGGACTAATCTCATGTGAATGGCGCCACTACGGTCGACCCTTAAACGGCTTCAACTCGAAACGCGTTTAACCAAGGAAGGAGAAGATAATGACCCGGATGATTAGGATTCTATGTGTAGCGTTGTTGACGATGGCGGGCCTGGTAAGCTCGCCCTTCCAAGCAAGGGCGGACGACAGACACGACAAATGTGAACGGCAGATTCACCAGGCGGAAGACAAGCTGCGCGATGCGATCCAGCGCCACGGCGAGGGCAGCAAACAAGCGCACAAGCGCCGCGAGCAACTCGAAGAAGTACGGCGAAAGTGCGGTGGCCAAGACCGGGATCATCACGACGACGACCGCGATCACCACTAAAGCCCGGCGTCGAACCTTGGTTGCTCCTGTAGGATGGCCCACGCCGTTTAGCAGTGCGTGGGCCGCCATTCCGGGCGTGTTTGAGCGGGCGAAGCGCGGGTGGGGCCGAGGCCGGTGGATGTTCCGTAAGCGCTTGCGACTAGCTGTTAGTCCCCGAACTGGACTTGAACAACTTCCGTGGTTTCTTGGGACGCAGGCTCAAACTTCCATTTGCGGATGGCATCGGCGGCCGATTCGATCAGCACTGGGTTTCCGCCCAACACCTTCGCGGACTTAACGCTGGCATTTTCCCGGACGACAACTTCGATCTTCACCAAAATGTCGGAGGTAATAGGGAAAGGGTTGCCTCGGTAACATGGACCTCAAGGTGCCCCACTCATTCCGTCCTTTGGAATGAGTGGGTGGTGCTCTGCTCTACGAGAACGCCAACTCCTTAGCTCGCTGCACCGCCTTCACCACCGCCTTGATCAGCGTGACCCGCAGCTTGCCTTCTTCCAGCTCCATAATGCCGTCAATCGTGCATCCAGCCGGAGTGGTCACCGCATCCTTCAGCAGTGCCGGATGATCTCCGGTTTCCAGCACCACGCGCGCCGCGCCCATTGTTGTTTGCGCCGCCAGGAGTGTCGCCACATCGCGCGGCAGCCCAACCTTCACTCCCGCCTCCGCCAACGATTCCAGGATGATGTAGATATACGCCGGCCCGCTCGCCGACAATCCCGTCACCGCGTCCATATGTTTTTCGTCCACGTTCACGGTTCTCCCCACAGCATCGAAAAACTTCGACGCCACTTCCAGATGCTGCCGGGTTGCGAACTTCCCCTTGCACAGCGCCGTCATGCCCGCGCCCAGCACGCAAGGAGTATTCGGCATCGCCCGCACCACCGGCACTTCTTTCTCCAGCGCCCGCTCAATCATCTCCGTCGGAACCGACGCCGCCACCGAAATCACTAACTGCCTCACATCCAGGTGCGCGCGGATCTCCCGCGCCACGTCGGCCACCACCTGCGGCTTCACGCAAAGAAAAACAATGTCCGCGCCTTTCACCGCCTCGGAGTTGTCGGTGCCGGCGTGGACTTTCAACTTCTCCTTGAGCAACCGCGCCCGCTCCGGATGCGCCACTGTCGCCCACGTCTGCCCCGGCGACAGCAATCCGTCGCGCAAGAAAGACTGCAGCAGAATCGACCCGATCTTTCCCGCACCCAGAACCGCTACTTTCTTCTTCGAACTCAAACTCTGCCCCATACGAATTCTCCCAACGATTGAAAGAGACGATGCTTGCCGTGTCTTGCTCCGCGTGAGACGAGGCAAGCCCCGTCTCTACCGAAGATTACACTAGCTACCCCGTAATCTCCGCCGGCACCATCTTCAGTATCTCGCGTCCAATCGGCAACGACGCCGTAGCCGCCGGAGACGGCACATTCAGCACATGTAAGAACCGTTCCCGCGCTACGAACCGGAAATCATCCACCAGCGCGCCGTCCGCCGCCACCGCCTGCGCTCGCACTCCCGATCCGCCCGGAGTCATATCCTCCATCCGAACTTCAGGCACCAAGCGCTGGCAAGACCGCACAAACTCCCGCTTCCGCAACGACCGCCGAAACTCCTTCAATCCATTTTTCCAGTGCTGCCGCGCCATCGCCCGAAACCCCGCATCCAGGAACACTTCCATCGCCTCGCCAAGATCGAAATCCCGCCACCGGTATCCCTCGCGCCGGAACGCCAGCACCGCGTTCGGCCCTGCGTCCACATTTCCCTGAATCCGCCGCGTGAAGTGCACTCCCAGAAACGGATATTGCGGATCGGGCACCGGATAAATCAATGCCCGCACCAACTCCTGCCGCGCCGCCGCCAGATCGTAATACTCCCCGCGGAACGGAACCAGGATCATCCCCGGATCGTCCCCGGCCATCCGCGCTACCCGATCGCTATACAGCCCGGCGCAATTCACCACATAGCGTGCGGAAACATCCCCTGCTCGCGTCCGGACCACCACCCCGTTTCGCGAACGCGAGAATCCTGCAACTCCGGCGCCCGTCTTCACCTCCGCGCCGCGCCCCGTCGCGAGCTCCGCATACTTTGCCGTCACCAATGCATAATCGGTGATTCCCGTCGACGGCACTTTGAGCGCGCGCACTCCACCCACGTGCGGCTCGATTTCGAGCATCTCCTGGTGCGAGAGCAACCGCAAACCCTCAAGGCCATTCGCCACGCCGCGCGCAAGGAGATCGTCCAGCCGGGCTGCCTCCTCCGCGTTCGTAGCCACAATCAATTTCCCGCACACCTCATGCGGAATCCCATGTCGCGAGCAGAATTCCACCATTTCGCGCGCTCCCAACACGCACAAGCGCGCTTTCAACGATCCCGCCTTGTAATAAACCCCGCTGTGGATTACGCCGCTATTGTGTCCCGTCTGATGCCGGGCCACTCCGTCTTCCTTCTCCAGAACCACCAGCCGCAGGCGAGGAAACTGCTCGGTCGCTTGCATGGCAAACGAAAGCCCAACAATACCCCCGCCAATTACCGCAATGTCGTAGGTCATAAGTTGTTCGCGTAGGGACGGCCGCCCTCGGCCGTCCAAGCCGTGCAGAGCACGGCAGCGTCATCGGAGATGATCCTACATTACCCATGCGTTTCGTCACCGTGATGCAAGAACAAGAGGATGTGACGTATGAAAAGGGCGCGAACCTGACGTTCGCGCCCCAGAAGATCAAAATATTTTCTCGTCGCTCTAGGTCGCGGCAGTAGACTGCTCTACCGCACGATCAGCGTCACTACATCCCCGTGCGCCGTCCCGCCGCCCACAGCCGTGGCCGTCACCGTAATCTGCGACGTCACTAACCCAGTCGGTGCCGCCACAGTCACAAAAGCCGCTCCCGCAACTCCTGTCGAGGGTGTAGCCGTAACCGTCACCGTCGCCGGATCCGGCACCGCCGCCGGAGCCGCATACAGTCCCGTGCTGTCTATCGTTCCATTCGCACTCCCGCCCGTCACCGCCCAGGTCACGCTCTGGTTAGCCACAAATTTTTGCTGAGTAGCTCCCGCCGGCCACGAGTTACCCGCTTCATTCGCGAACAAAGTCGCCAATCCCGGATTCACCGCAACCGTTGGCGGGGTCGTACTACCACCGCCCGCGACCCCGCCGCAAGAAATCTCCGCCATCAAACCAAGTCCCAGGAAGATGACCGTGATCCCTCCGTAGAGACGCGGCCGGCCGCGTCTCGTTCGTCCGAGTCCCACAATCCCCGCCACCACCAACCAAGCAAGTGCGAAGGATGGCAAAGCGTGCGGACGTGCGCTCGCATTGGCGCGGCCGATTCCGGCCGTCCGAGTGCTGCTTGGAGAGGGACGCGCGTCCCCGCCAGTCCCGGGTTGGCATATCGTCGGCGAGTTCGGCCCGCAGGTCCACATTGTCAAAGTGACTGGAGTCGTGCCCGCTCCCGCAGCGATCGAAGCCGGACTAAACACGCAACCACTCAACGCGGGCAGATTCGAGCAGGCAAAACTCACCGCCGAGCTGAACGACGCGCCGCCTACCGGAGCCGCCGAAAACGGATAGCTAGCGCTCTGTCCCGCCAGTACCGTCGCCGTAGCGCTGCCCATATCTGTCCAGGTAAAGCCCGCTGCCGCCGTCACTGTCAGCATCTCTGCCGCGTCGCATGAGTCAGAGTTCCGTCCGTCGCCTGAATCGCAAAACCAAAAGTCCCTGCCGTAGCGCTGCCCAGCGTCACTGTAAACGGAGCGCCCGCGGCCGTTGGTGTCACTGTTGACGGCACAATCCCGCAGGTCGCTGGAGCTCCCGTCGTACACGCCAATGTCACGTTCCCGCTGTATCCGTTTACCGCCGTCAGCGTCCCGTTCCACGTCACGTTCTGATTCACCACCGTCGTGTTCGGAGCCGCAGTCACCGCAATCGAAAAATCCGGAGGCGGAGCCGCACTTACTGTCAGCGTCTCGGTTTGTGTCACGTGAGTCAAAGTCCCGCCCGTTCCCCTGATCGTGAAATTGAACGTCCCTGCCATCGAGCTGCCCAGCGTCACCGTAAACGGAGCCCCCGCGGCCGTTGGCGTCACTGTCATCGGCACAATACCGCACGTTGCCGGAGCTCCCGCCGTACACGTCAACGTTACGCTCCCGCTGTATCCGTCCAACGCCGTCACCGTGCCGTTCCAGGTTACGTTCTGATTGACCACTGTCGTATTCGGAGTCGCCGTCACCGCAATAGAAAAATCCGGCGACACGACCAGCGCGTAATTCCAAATTCCCCGCCCATACGTCGACGCCACCAGCGTTTTCGTCCCCGCGTTAGGATTGAAAAGTTGCAATGCCGTGACCGGAGCCTCCGGCAGAAATCCCGACACGCTCGGTCCCGGTATTGGACCGACTTCGGTCCAGCTCGCGGATGTTGTCGAACTGGCAAAAACACCGACATCAGTTCCGCAGTAAACGACCCCTGCCTGCGAATCCACCAGCAACGCGTTCACCGGAGCGTCCGGCAGCCCGGTGCCGGTCCAGTCCGTCCAACTCGCGCCCGCATTCGCCGTCTTCCACACATGCGACGTGAGAAATCCCGGCGCGCTGAATCCCATGATCCCGACATACGCTATCTTGCCGGTCGCATCGGACTCATCCATCGCCACCGACGAAATCGCGTAGCCGTTAGGATTCACATTTTGCGTCACATTCGTCATCAACGTGACACCGGCGTTGGTCGTGACCCACACTTCGCCGCCCGGATTTCCGCTCAGCGGTCCATATCCGTTTGTTACCGCATACACCACCGTCGAATTGTTGTTGCTATCTTTGGGACCTCCCGCGGCCAGCGCGTTCACCAGATTGATCTCATTTCCCGTGCACACGCCCGTTCCGAGCGTGTCAAAGTCATTGCTGAGTTCGAGGGGCGCGGTTCCGCTCGTGCTGATCCGCCACACCCGGCATGTCCCCACCAGCATTTCACTCGTATTTTGCGGATCGAGAATGTAAGGAGTGTAGAAAGCTCCCTGGTCTCCGCCGAGGCTGGCCGAGCTGACAGCTTCGGAAAATCCGCTGTCATTACAGCCCGTTCCCAACTCGCACTTCACAATCGTGACGTAGGGATTCGCCGCGAACCACTCGTCAGGCTTCGCAGGATTGATGGCATTGAATCCGCCGTCTCCGCTCAGCGCATTCTGCCATGTGCTGGTGCTGGACGCGCTACTGGTTTTAGGCGATCCATTGTCCTGCGTTCCCCCCAACAGAATGTCCGCATTGGTGGGATGCACCGAGAAGGAAACGAATTCCGTCATCGAGCCCAGGCTCTGGCTCAGGCTGTCAAACTGATTCGTCCCCGCACAACTTCCGGTGTTCAATCCGGCATAGCCATCCAGCGTCCGGCTGATTCCACCATCATGTGCGAAGTAGCCCGGCGTTTTGCCACTGGCCACCATGAACGCAATCCCATGCTGATCGGGATGCACATGCGCCGGTACCCCCAGCGGACCTGGATTGCACCCATACACGTGCGTAAGATTGATCCAGTCACCTTGCGTGCAG
>Ga0187817_10000021_pt1 | contig 44777 bp, 41 predicted proteins | sample NC_wetland_sal_i_17_FD_132431 | JGI IMG/M metagenome (GOLD analysis project Ga0187817, IMG submission 132431) | Wetland sediment microbial communities from Neuse River Estuary, North Carolina, USA - SO4_2 | ecosystem: Environmental > Aquatic > Freshwater > Wetlands > Sediment | place: USA... | reverse complement strand
TAATTGAACCACACGGAATCGAGGTAGTGGGTGTCCTTGAGGTCGCTCATGGTGGTGAAGGGGACGTAAACGACGCGATTCATGTTGTCGTCGCCGGCCTGCATCTTGGGGGTGAGGACGCCGACGACCTCAAAGCTGACGCCATCGAGGCGAATATGCTCGCCCAGGGCGTTGCGCCCGGAGAAAAGTTTTTCTTTAGTGTCGGAGCCGATGACGGCGACGCGCGCGCGCTGGATCTGATCCTCGGGGTTGTAGAAGCGTCCCTGCGCGAGGCTCAGAGCGCGGATGTTGAAAGTGTTCGGGTATTCGCCGTCGACCTCCATGGTGTAAGAGCGAGTGTCATATTGAACGGTGGTCTTCTTCTCGCAACTGGGAGTAATGTGAGCGATCTGCGGAATGTTGGTGGTCAGAAGATCCATGTCGTCCAGGGTGATGCGGAGGGGCACGCCGGCCTTCTGCCCACCAGCTTGCATCGTGGAACGGCCGGGAACCACAATCATGAGCTTGGTTCCGAAGTTGGCAAAGATGTTGGCGCAAGCGCGGCCGAAACCGTCGCCGTAGGAGAGAAGCATGACGACGGTGGCGATGCCCCAGGCCATGCCGAGCATGGTGAGCGCGGTGCGGCGCCGGTTGTGGCGCATCGCATTGTAGGATTCCTGGAGCAGGTCGCGGATCATCGTGAATCCATTTGGCAACTTTGTAATCGGGAAATTGGGTAATTTGAAAACCCTGGAACCTCACGATTCTCGATCGCAAAATTGCCCGATTACCAAATTACAAAATCATTTCATTCCTGCCTCAAGGCCTCGACCGGTTGCAGGTGAGCCGCCTTTCTCGCGGGATAGAGTCCGGCGGCGACACCCGCAAGCGCAAGGCTGGCGATCGCGAGGATCGCGGTTTTTAGAACCAGCCGGGGCGGATCGAAACCACCAGGACCATTGTAATCGCGGAATAGAGTCATGAGGCCGCCGGCCAGGCCCATGCCAATCAGTCCGCTGACCAAAGTGAGCAGAATGCCCTCGGCAAAAAATTGCAGCATGATGCTGCGGTTAGTGGCGCCCAGGGCTTTACGCAATCCGATTTCCCGCGTGCGCTCAGAGACCGCGACGAGCATGATGTTGATGACTCCGATGGCGCCGAGCGCGAGCGTGACCAGACCGACGGTGCCGAGGAATTCGTTCATCGCATCGAAGATGGTGCCCATCATTTGCGCCTGCTGGACGGTGTCTATGCCTTCAAAGGCGTCTTCGTCGTGATAATCGAAGTGGTGATTGCGGGCGATTACGCGGCGAGCCTCGTCCTGCGAGAGCAGGTGTTCGTCGGCCGTACGAGGCTGATAATAGATGTATGAAATCGCATCGTAGCCCTCCCCCCCCTTGAGTGGAAAATTGCTGCGCATCACCTGGAAGGCAATATAGGCGCGGGTGTTGGTGAGGTTGTCATCGCCGCGGCCGACGCGCTTCAGAGTGCCGATGACTTCAAAGCGGAGGTCATTGAGCAGAATGAACGAACCCACAGCGGGGCGTCCCGGGAAAAGGCTGTGCGTCATCTCATCGCCGAGGACAACGACATTGCGTTTTTGAGCCTCGTCGAGGTCGTTGAGCCAGCGCCCTTGTTTCAGCGGGAGAAAGCGGATTCGGTTGTACTGCGGTTCGGCGCCGTTAAGTTGGCCGCTGGCGCTGGCGAACTCGCTGACGGCGTGCACGTCGTCGCTGGCCAGGACGGGAGTGATGGCGCGAATGTGCGGAGCTTCCCTGCGGATGTCGAGGTAATCCTGGAAGGTGAGCCGGTACTGGCGGGCGGAGTTCATGCTGCCGGGAACGGCCGGTGCGCGGCCGGGGAAGATCATGATGATGTTCTCCCCGTACTCCGCGAGGTTGCGCTGGTTGCCGGTTCGGAAGCCCTCGCCCAGGCCAACCAGCAGCAGCAGGGAGCCGACACCCCAGGCGATGCCGAACATGGTGAGGAACGAACGAAGTTTATGCGCCCAAAGGGTGCCACAAATCTGCGCGAAAACGTCGATCACCATTTGCATAAACTCAGTACCCAGTCCCCACTCAGTACCCGGCGGTCCCGGTTATTAGGATAGCAAGCGGGCGGGGCAGGGGTATACCGCCAAGTCTTTGGGCCATCCGCGTTCATCGTTCAGCGGGCTGGGGCGATTGGAGTCCTCGAAAGCCGAGGGCGGCAAGAGAATACAAGATGGCGGCTACCACGAGGAGCGCTTTCATTCCAACGATCAGCGAGAGATTCTCAAGCAGGCCACCGACGACGGCTCCGAGCATGTTGGCGCCGAGGGCGGCGGCAGGTGAGGCGGTCGTGCGGAATTCCGAGGCGAACAATAATCCGGCAAAAAAGACCGGGATGGCGAAGACGATGGCAGCCAAGAAGCCGACCATGGCCGCCGAGCCGGGAATGCGGTGGAAGGGTACGAAGTAGGCCCAGGCGATGCCGCCCAGGATTCCGATCAGAGTCCAGGAGCGCGACCATCTGCTTGGCTTTCTCTCGATAACAAAGTTGGCAAGAAGAAGCGCGGAAAGAATGGCGGCGATTACGATGCCGTTGACTTACCAGGTCGTCCCAAAATACAAAGCCAGCCGGCTGACGACCTGTGTTTCCAGCAACAGGAATCCCGCGCCCATGCCGAAGAAAAAGAGGGAAGGAACCCGGCTGCGGGCTTCGGGAATCTGAAGATAAAAGAGGGCCGCGAGCACGATCACAAGCCCGCTGAGCAGGTAAAAGATGCCCGGGATCCAGTGTCCCTGGTGGTAGAGATAGGGCCAGTCATCAGTAGTGACGGCAACTTCGGGCGAGGCGAGAAACGCGGGATGGCGAGCCGCGACAAACTGACGCAAACGAGGGTCGGCGGCAAGGCTCGTTACCACCTGTTCCGACGGCGAAATGGCAAAGCAGGTGGCGCCCGCGGTGTAACTGGAAGGCGCGAGGAAAACCACGGGAGTTTTCCCGAACGTGTTGGTCAACATTTCAGCGAGGCGTCGTCCCACGAAGGGATGATTGATCTGAAACTTGACGAACAGAATGCCGTCAGGTGCGAGCAAGGTACGCGCTTCTCGGAAAGACTCCTCGGTGTAGACGAAGTTGTCGAGGCGCATGTTGGAATAGTCGGAGAGCTGGGTGTGGGAATCGAGCAATCCGAAAAGGATGAGGTCGTAGCGGGCCGTGGTGCGCTTCATGAAGGCGCGGGCATCTGTGAGGTGGGCAGAGACGCGCGGGTCATCGTAGGGATGCTCGGGGTGGCGGCGACGGCCGAGGTCGAGGATCTTCGGGTCGATTTCCACGGCATCAACGGCGCGGCTTTGATGCCGCAGAGCGGCGGCAACATCATTCCCGGTGCCCGATCCGACGATCAGGACGCGCGGGTTCGGGGACGCGAAACGGAAAGGCAGGTTGTAAGGATTCTCGTCTGGCGCCTCCTTCAGCAACTGCGGGTGGCGATCCAGAAAATCTGGAGAGAGATTCACAGTTACCTGGTAGCCGGTGTGGTTGACGCGAATCTCGGTGCGGGAAAGTTCGCCATCGGGAAAAGTTTTGTCCTCGAGTTCGATCTGCTGGTAGGGAGTCCAGAGGTTGAAGTGGTGCGGGGTGGAAGGATCGAAGAGCAGGAGCACGACGGGTACGCCGGCGGCGGCGAGCCGAATAGTATCCCTTCGGTAGGATTGCAACAGTGCCACGCCTGCCAGGACGATGGAGAACCATACCGCAGGGGGCAGAGCCAGCCACGACACGGCAAAAAATGCGAGGATGCCGACCAGGCTGCCGGCCAGATTCCAGGAGTAGCCATAAAGCGGACGTGGGGCCATTTCGATCTGGCGGCTTACGGTTTGTCCGATGGGGATGAAGATGTAAGTGATGAGAAAGAGAAGCATGGCGGTGACCATAACCGCCAACAGGAGGCCAGTGGTGTCATGCGCGGCGTGGGTTGCCCAAATCTCGATGTCCTGCGACGCGCCGAGGTATTGCGAGAGGCTCTCCATGATCTGCGGGCCGCGCCAGGGCAGACGAACTACAACGATTAATCCGACCAGAGCGGTGACGGCGGCCTGCCAGCGGGGGCGTTGACGAGCCAGAGCGCAACCCACTCCGAAACCGAGAAAACAGAGCAGCAGTGCCAGGTTTTTTACATACTCAAATACACGGACTTCAGTGGCAACCCAGCGAATGAGCGCGAGTTCCGCGAACAGGGTAAGCGCACTGGCCAGAAACAAAGTCGAGAGATTCCAACGCTCGGGCGGGTCGGAAACAGGGGTACGCGGCTTGATTATGCGGTAGGCGACCAGGAGCACGGCAGCCAGAATGAAGCCCGCGATGCGCAACGACATTGGGAATCCTGAGAAATGAGCGGAACAGAATAACACGCGGGAGCAAGGCGGCAGGCTAAGGGGCAAGGCGTGAGTGAAGCTTTCCTGTGCGCGGGTTGCAGGGCAAAGCCCCGTCACAACACGGAACCTTAGCAGCTTAACTGGTCGCGGGTTAGTTTCAGTCCAGTCAGGTTACCGAGAATCGTTACGGCGATTTGCTCGGTGCGGAAAAATTCTTCCGCGACCCGCTGAAGGTCGTTTACGGTGACGGCTTCGATGCGTTCGATGAGTTCGTCGAGGCCGTAGAAGCGGTCGTAATACATTTCCTGGCGAGCCAGGTTCGACATGCGCGCGGTCGAAGATTCGAGCGAGAGCATGAGGCTGCCTTTAAGCTGGTCCTTGGAGCGGCGCAGTTCTTCTTCGGGAACTGGCGCGGTTTTCAGGTTGTGAAATTCCTCGACCACGCACTCGACAACTTTAATTGCCGACTCGCGCGAGGTGCCCGCGTAGACGCACATGGAGCCGGTGTCGCGGTAGGGGTTCAGGTCGCTGTAGATGGAGTAGGCGAGCCCCTGGCGCTCTCGAATGTTCTGGAACAGGCGCGAGCTCATGCCCCCTCCAAGCAACGTATTGAGGATGTAGGAAGCGTAGCGGCGTTCGTGGGCCATGGGATGCGACGGGACGCCGATGCAGATCTGAACCTGCTCCAGCGATTTCTTGTTGCGCAGGTTGATCCGGGAAAAAGTCTTGGGCTGGGGAGAGTGTAAGCCGTTTTTTGCCGGCTTTACGAGCTCGAAATGCTTCGCGACGAGTTCGGTAAAGTGTTTGTGGTCGAGATTGCCGGCGGCGCTGACGATGAGATTGCCGGGAGCGAAGTGGTGTCCATAGAAGCGGGAGACCACGGGGCGCTCGAATTTCTTGACCGTGTCGCGCGTGCCCAGAATCGGCATGCCGAGCGCGTGGTCTTTCCAGAAACTTTGGGTGAAGATTTCGTGGACGAGGTAGTCGGGATTGTCCTGGTCCATTTTTATTTCTTCGAGGATGACGCCGCGCTCGCGGGCGATGTCGCCGGCATCGAAAACGGGATGAAGGACGAGATCGGTAAGGACATCGAGAGCGAGCGGCAGGTGCTCATCGAGGACCTTGATGTTGAAGCAGATGCATTCCTTCGCCGTGAACGCGTCCATGTTGCCGCCGATCGAATCGACCTGGCGGGCGATATCTTCGGCGGTGCGGCTCTCCGTTCCCTTGAACACCATGTGCTCGATAAAGTGGGAGATGCCATTCCATTCCGAATCTTCGTCGCGCGAGCCGGACTTGAGCCAAATGCCGATGGCGACGGAGCGGATGTGGAGCATCTGCTCGGTAATGACCGTCAGGCCATTCGGCAGCACTTCACGGCGAATATTGCGCGTTTCTTTTGCCATTAGCACTTCGTACCCAAGTATGAATTCGCAGGCAGGTTGCTGTTGTTATTCTCCCATAATCCAAGGGATGGCGACGTCATCTGACAGTTGGCCTTATTTTTGTTCAACTTACGACGAATCCTTGGCATCATGATTTCGGCATTACCCCGAGGGCTTACGTCATCCGTTGCCGGAACATCTCCACGTTTTTCCCTTTTCGACATGCGACGTATCGTTGTACTCTGCCTGCGAAGACGCGCGAACCAGAGCGATTCTACGGGTGACCGCAAATGGCCGAAGAGAAGCTCCGCGTCCACTTTGGCGACTATCTGGGCAGAGCCGAGGTGGTGATCTATTCCGTCCTTGCCGTGTTGCTTTTCATCACGGCGCTGGCGACGATTGCTAACGCAGGCAAAATGCTGTGGGAGGGCCTCGCTCACTGGACGATTGCCACCCAGACCCTGCTGGTGTTGGACCAACTGCTGGTTGTGCTGATGCTGGTGGAGATCCTGCATACCGTCCGCATCTCCATCCACTCGCATTTTCTGGTTACGGAGCCATTCCTCGTCGTAGGCCTGATTGCTTCGATTCGGCGCATCCTCGTGATTACCTTGGAAGCGGCCACCCTGACAAAGGGTGGAGCATGGTCGACCGAGGGCGCGAGCATATTCCGAGCCAGCATGACCGAGCTCGGCTTGTTGGGGCTGCTCATCCTCATCTTGGTATTTTCCATAACGCTTTTGCGTCGGTACGCTCCCGCCCCGAAGGACATGGAAAGCTAAGGGCACGCCTGATTCCTTCTGGGGACAGGAAATTGAGCGGTCCGAAATCCTTGCGGCTCGCTTCCTCCGTCTTACGGATTACACTCAAATATGGGCGGGGAGGCCCGTCGCCCCACACGGTCAAATGCCAAGCCAACCATCCAATTCGCTCTTAGGACTTACCCTTCAGGAACTCACCGATCTCGCGATTGGGTCGGGGCAGCCCGCCTACCGTGGCCAGCAACTATTTGACGCGGTATATCGGCAAAAGATCGACGAGCTGGATCAGGTTTCGACTTTGCCTCTCGAATACCGAGCTCGCCTGACGGAACAAGGTTGGAGAGTAGGGTTTCCGTCGATTGCCCGGAGGTTTGTTTCGACCGACGGCACGATACGGTATTTGGTGGAACTCTCCGACGGCGAGACCGTAGAGACGGTCTGGATGCCGGAGGGAGATGGCGGCGAGATCGGCGACGGCAGCGAAGCGGGGGACGAAATTGAGGGTAGTGGAACGCCTTCGACTGGCTGGCGTCGAGCGACGATTTGCGTTTCGAGCCAGGTGGGATGCGCCGTGAATTGCAAATTCTGTTTTACGGCGTTGCTGGGTGTCAAGCGAAATCTGGAGGCGGGAGAAATTGTCGGGCAGATTGCGGCGGTGCTCCGCGAGCAGGGAGTTGAGCCGCCGCTGCAGCGCGTCAACATCGTGTTCATGGGAATGGGAGAGCCTTTCTTGAACTATGACAACTTCATGAAGTCGGTGCGGCTGCTGGTGGAAGGCGTGAGGATTCCGGAGTCGCGGATGACAGTCTCAACGGCGGGGATCGTGCCGCGGATCCGCGATTTCGGGCAGGAGCCAGTGCGGCCGAAGCTGGCGATTTCACTGAACGCATCGAATGACTCGTTGCGCAGCGAAGTGATGCCGCTGAACCGGAAGTGGAACCTGGCGGAGCTGATGAAGGCGGCGCGGGAGTTTCCGCTCCGCACGCGGGAGAAGATGACGTTTGAGTATGTTCTGATCGATGGTGTGAACGACGCTCCCGAGCAAGCGCGCGAGGTGGTGGAGTTGGTGAGGGGGATGCGGGCGAGAATCAATTTGATCGCGCTGAATCCGGGGATGGAGTTGCCCTATCGGACGCCGGAGCAGGAGCGGGTGGTGACGTTCCGGCAGATATTGGTGGAGGCGGGAATTCCGGCGTTTGTGCGGCGTCCACGGGGGCGCGACATTTTTGCCGCATGCGGGCAGTTGAAGAGAACGACGGAAGTGGCGTCCTCTGCTGAATCGTCGTCATCCTGAGCGAAGCGAAGGACCCATGTATTCCGTGCCAAGAATCAATGCATAGGTCTTTCGCTTTGCTCAAGATGACAAATCCAGACTTATATTCAAGGCTACGAACTGCCCCGTGCCGCGGCTCGATTGGTCATGGCGAGCGAGGAGCCGGAGACAGAATTTGCCGCGACCCGCAGTTCCATTCGGAAGGCTGGGTGCCCGGGAGTGGACGGCCGCAAGAGACGGCCGCCATGTTCTTCGATGATGCGGCAACAAGCGCTCAGCGAAAGGGTAGCAGGCTTGTCCCCGCCTTCGGAGTTCAATAGGGGCTGGAACGAGAGCGGCTGCAAAGCGGGATCGCCAGAAGGGTCATAAGACAGGAAATCAACCAGTACGGCATCGCCTTGACTGTGCGTGCGAACGAAAAGGGTGGGGTGTGCTTCGCGACGGGGTTGGGCGCCGATTTGTCCCGCAAGGTGCAGGCAGACGTGCAGAATCTGGTTAGAGTCGGCGAGCACGAGCGGAAGGGCTGGAGCGAGTTCGAGGCGAATCGAACTGGTTGCCGCGTCCAGTTGGGGAGCAAGCAGGCGCAGGGTGGTCTGCAGCACAGAGTTGACGTCGACCGCGGCAAAATTGGCAGGAGCTTGACGGGCAAACGTGAGCAGGCTTGCCACCAGCGTGGTAGTGCGGCGGACCTGCTCGCCGATTTGCTCGGCCTGGAGTTGCTCCTGGCGCCCCAAGGCCGACGCGCTCAGAAGGTCGGAGTATCCCAGCATGGCTGTGAGCGGGTTGTTGAGTTCATGGGCGGCTCCGCCCACCAACTGGCCGAGCGAGGCTAGCTTCTCCGATTGAATGAGCTTTTCCTGCAAGGCCTTGAGGTCGTTTACCGACTGGCGGGATCGTTCGAGAAACAGCGACAGCTCGGCTCGGAGCAGGCGCTGCCGCCAGAAAATCACGATGCCCATCACGATCAGGGTCAAAAGACTCACGGTAATGCGGAAGGCCTTAACGGAAGATGGAAGGTTGGGGGCCAGTTCGGCGTGCAGGGCGGCCCAGACGAGGCTGAAAAGAGCGAGCATGCTTAGACGTGTGATCCAGACACCAAGCATAGGCCGCGACGGCTTGGTGTCGGACAGGTCGAGGCGGAGGGCGAGCAAAGGAGTCACCGCCATCCAAGCCATGGAAAAAGTCAGCGGAATATCGTATATGCTGCCGCTGTAGTAGAGCTGGCGATCAATGGCCCAGTTAGCGACATAGGAGCTGGACGCGTACAGTGCACTGGCGCCGAGCAGCTGTCCGTAAAGTTGCCGCCAGCCGCCGACTGCGGTGTATGCCAGGAAAGCAAGCGCGACCAGGAGCGCCAGCTTTTCGGTCAGATACGTGAAGTTGAAATTGGCGCTGTAAGCCCCTTCGTCGACCCGCACGGTTTGCCAGGGGATGACGGCGTATACATAAATGAAAACCCACCAGATTAGAAGGAGGGCAAAGTCGAGCATACGGATGCGCTCATCCCGTTCTTCTTCCCGGAGATGGGGCAGCACGGCGAGAGCGGCGATCATCGGCACCAGATGCAGGAAGAGAACGACATCGCCCAGGAAGGGGTTGGGCACGTCCTGACGCTTGATGATTTCGAAGTAATTCCACATTCCCTGGTAAGTGAGCCAGAAGAGCATGCCCACGCTCATCAGGATCCAGAAAAGCCGGATGTGGAGAGTGGGGCAGCGCGAGCGCGCCGTATTGGGCAGGAAGGCGGCGGTGGCAACCAGCAGGAGAGTGCCCTGAATGAGGTCGCTGGCAATGATGAGAGCGTTGCCTCGTGGCATCAACAGCGACGCCGCCGTCTGGGCGAGAACGAGCGCGATCAGCACCGAAACCCAGAGTTTAGTGCGTGCGGCCAAGGCAAACTACTCCGAACTCCATTTTAGAGCTTGATGGGGTATGGAGGACGTTACTACTGTAACCCCGCTACAAAAGATACAGGAGAAGCGAGGAATTGCGGAAGGAATAAGACGCTTATGGAGTTTAGCTTGAGATTGTCTTGTAGCCATGTCGTAAGTAGTTGAGAACTCGGTCGCGCTTCAGCACCTGCGATGAGCTGTTTGTGCCCGCGCCGAGTTTTTCCGCAGCCTGTTAAAATGAAGCGCTCAACGATAGAAGTAGGCTTGCCGACGAGAGTCCCTTGTCCTGGATGATCCCTCGATACCGTGATCTCTGGCGCTTCCGGGCGCCGCTCAGTGCGGGCGAAATTCGGCGCACGGAGCGCTGGCTGGCCACGGCGCGCGTGGCGCTGACGATTGCGGCGGTATTTACTCTCCTGCTGGAGCCGGCGCGCGGGCTTGGCTATTCGCGCTGGCTCTACTGGCTCTTGACCGGATACCTGGTGAATGGGGTAGTGGTGATGTTGCTGGTGCGCTTCCGGCCACAGTCCACTAACAATTTTCGTCTCGTCGTGCACGCGGTGGATATCCTCTGGCCGGTGCTCATTTCCTTGTTCGCGACGGCGCAGCGCGGGCCCTTCTTTCTCTTCTTCGTGTTTGTGATGGCGGCAGCGGCCTACCGCTGGGGATTGTGGGAGACAGTGGGTACGGCGGGGGCAGCGGTGGCACTGCTGTGGACCGAAGCGTTGGTGGTGCGTGCCGGACTGGAATCGGCGGCGGACCACTGGCTGCACGTGGTGCATCTGCCGCGGTTAGGCATGCGGGAACTGGACCCACAACAGCTGTTCATGACTTCGGTGTATCTGATTGTGCTTGGATTGCTGCTGGGCTACATGTCGGAAAACCAGAAGAAAGTGAGGGCGGAGCGCGCCGTGATCACGCGCGTTCTCAGTTCGACGCGGGTGGAGGCGGGATTGACCGGGAGCATGCAGCAGATTCTTGGGGAGGTGACCAGCATCTACGGCGCCTGCCGGGTGCTGAGCGCGTCGCAGGAAAGGAACAGTTACCGGGTTTTTCTGGCCGAGGTTAGTCGTGGCGCCGAGGGCAGTGGAGCGCTGCGCTGGCGCGAGGCTTTGCCGGAAAGCGGAAAGGTGTATCTGTTCGACTCGCCGGCGGATGCGATTTACGCGTCGCGCAGTGGCAACGGTTTTTCCGCAGTACTGCTGGATCGCGACGGCGTGCGGCTGCGGGACCCAGGCACTGGATTTCTGGATGCGCTGGCGCAAGTGGAAAAGTTCGACGTCGTGGTTTCGGTGGCGCTGGTGTTCGGGAAAGAGTGGTCGGGACGAGTCTTCCTTTTCGATCCCGAGATGATGGGGAACCCCGAAGAGGAATTGCGGTTTCTGCAGGAGTTCGCACAGCAGGTGGGGCCGGCGATCTACAACGTGTATCTGGTTCGGCGGCTGCGGGAACGGGCGGGGGCAGTGGAGCGGGGGCGGTTCGCGCGCGAACTTCATGATGGAGCGATTCAATCGCTGATCGGGGTGGAAATGCAGGTGGACGTGCTGCGGCGCCAGTCGGGCACGCAGGCGCCGGCAGTAAACGCGGAGCTGGGGCGGATCCAGAAGTTACTGCGCGAAGAGGTTTTGAAGTTGCGAGAACTAATGCAGACCATGAAGTCGTTCGAGGTGGATGCCGACCGGCTCCTGGGTTTCATTTCCGACACGGTGGAGCGCTTCCGGCGAGAGACAGGAGTCGCAGCTGAGTTTGCCAGCGAACTGGAGCGGGTGGATTTACCGCAGAAGGTGTGCCGGGAACTGGCGCGCATTGTGCAGGAAAGTCTGGTGAACGTACGCAAGCACAGTGGCGCCCAGCATGTGCTGGTACGGCTGGCGCAGAGGACGGGGCAGCTGCAATTGACGGTGGAGGACGATGGAAAAGGTTTTCCATTTTCGGGAAGGTTGTCGGATGCCGAACTGGAGGCGAGCGGGAAAGGGCCGGCAGTGATCCGGGAAAGAGTACGCCTGCTGGCAGGCGAACTCGCGATAGAATCGACTCCAGGGCACGGCGCGCGGCTTGAAGTACGAATTCCGCCGGCGAGAAAGGCCAATTATGGACAGACCAACCATGGATAGACGCACCCATCCCATACGCATTGTGATTGCCGACGATCACCCGATCTTCCGCGACGGACTGCGGCGCCTGCTGGAATCGGAAGGCGATATGAAGGTGGTGGGCGAAGCTTGCGACGGCAACGAGGCTGTCAAACTTTCGCGGGAGATCAAGCCCGACATTCTTCTACTCGACCTGGCCATGCCGCACCACACCGGCCTCGATGCGCTGCGCGATCTGAGCGCCAGCGGGAGCGGAACGGCGGTACGCATCATCCTGCTTACGGCGGCAGTGGAAAAGAGGCAGATGGTGGAGGCATTACAGTTGGGAGCTCGCGGCGTGGTGCTGAAGGATTCGGCCACCCAACTGTTGCTCAAGAGCATTCATGCCGTTATGGCAGGGGAATACTGGGTGGGGCGGGACAGCGTTTCGAATCTTGTGCAGTACCTGCGCAACCTCATGCAGAGTACCAAAGAAGAATCGAAACAAAAGACCTTCGGGCTGACGCCTCGGGAACTGGAGATTGTGGCGGCGGTGGTCGCGGGCTATGCCAACCGGGAAATCGCCGAGTACTTCAAGATCAGCGAAGATACGGTGAAGCACCACCTCAGCAATATCTTCGACAAACTGGGGGTTTCCACCCGTCTGGAACTGGCGCTGTTCGCGGTAAACCAGGGGCTCCCGTTGAAGACGATTGTATAGTCCGGCAAACAACGGAAAAATCGGCGTCAAACAACTAGAGGGGCGGTTGATTTCGAAGATTTGAGCTATCGCTGAAGAGCGAGACCGCTGCGACGACGGCTTGTGGGGGCCGAGTGCTAAACGGCAATCACCGGGTGATGGCACCTTAGTGCCATTCCAGGCACTGCCGTGCTATTGGGTAGAGCGTCCATTGAGCATAATTTACAATTTATACGACGGCGAGTACTGTCCTGAGGCATGAGGGTAGTTAGGGGCGTGTCGTCGAACGGGGGCGAACGTGATCAAAGCAATCCGTCGATTTTGGACTGAGGATAGCGGTCAAGACGTTGCCGAATACGCGGTGATGCTCGCGGTAATTCTGGTGATCGTGATCGGCACGGTGCGCCTGATCGGCACCAACGCCAACAACGTATTTTCGCAAGTCGGAAGCCAGATGGCGAACTAGCCTGCACGGCCAAGCCCCGCTGCGTCTGGCAGGGGGGCTTCCCCTGATTTTTTCTGCGGTCTCTCCCGCTTACAGACCATCCACGTGCCAGGTAAAATTCTGGTCCACAGCTAGTAGCCAACAACCCAAAGCCGTCCTACTGCCCCGATGGAGACGGAGCTGCCGCCGTTTTTTCCGGGGCCGTTTTTCCTGGAACGGCTGTGCCGAGCCGGGTAAGGAATGGGAAGAAGGGAGTGACTTCGAAAGGCATCTTCTCGGCTGCGGCAGTGATGGCCACCGGCTTGGTCTTGATCAATTCCAGTTGATTGTTCCAGGGATCGACCTTGACCCGTCCACCGAGAGGAAGGGCCGCAACCTGGTCGGTCTTCTTCGGGTCGAATTGCGGCGAGGCGGTCATCAACGACGACATCCGGGTGGCGTTGCCATTGAGGAGGCTGTCTCCCAGGTGCGCCCGGATCAGGTTCTTGAGCGCTGGAGCGCGAGCTTGGACCGCCTTGAGGAACAAGCCGGCGGTGCCGAGCTTGTCCTTGTAAGGCGAGTTGTTGAGCAGTTCGATGGCTTTCTTGTCGGCGGCTTCTTCTTGGTCGCGATCGCGAGCGAAATCCATGCGCTCGAAGGTGCGCTCATCGGGGAAAAACATGCGGTCGTTGAAGGCCATCTTGGTATCGAGGCGATGGCCAAGCACAATGTGGGCCAGTTCATGCGTCAGAATCATGGCCAGGGAGGCTTCGTCGGGCAGCACGTCAATCATGCCGCGGCTCACGACGATGGTGTGGCCAATCGTAAAGGACTCCAGCGGAGTAGTCAGCAACACGCGGCACTTGACCTCGGGCTGGATGTCGAGGTTATTGGTGACGATCATGTTGTTGACGACGGTCTGCAGCACCTTATCGATTTCACCTTCCGGCGCCAGCAGCCCAATCTGCTGCAAGCGGTCAATCACGTTGAGTTCCGCCTGACGCTCCCACTCGCGCTGGGCTTCGATGGGAGAAGCGTCTTGCGCCTTCTGACTCTGGTCCTGGACCGATTGTGGCGCGTCAACCGTGATCTCAGTGAACTCGGAGTTGCGCCGGAGATCCTTCAAGTTGTAGCCCCACAGCCGCGTCTGGGCCTTGTAATGCAGCGTCTGACCCAGACGATACTTAAGATCCGATTCCTCGGAATAAATCAGCGAAGGCAGCCAAAGGCCGGGGCGGAGGTTTTGCCGCCAGCTGTCAAAGTGTAGGTAATAACTGGCTCGCGGGTGAGGATAGTAGGTGCCGTTGAAGCGGACGATGTTGTAGTCCTGGTCTTCGACCCAGATGCGGCCCAGGAACCGGCCTTTGCCGGCGTCTTTCTTGGGGGTGACGTCCAGCACGATGCAGCGCAACTCACCGAGGAACTCGCGGCGGACGAAAGCGAAATCGTAGTACTTGCGCTGAAAATCCTGATCGAGAACCGCCATTTGGGCAAAGCCCAGGGGCAGGAACTTCATGGAATAAACGCTGCTCAGTTTACTGAGCATGCGTTTGCCCAGACCAGCCGTGGTGGGCGAGATGAAAGTACGGTCGTCGGTACCCTCGCTCATATCCAATCGGCCAAGGAAGTACACGTCGCTGACGGGGACGGGCACGCCCAGGTCTTTGTCTTCCTTCAAGTTCTGGAGATAGGTTTCCACCAAGGGATGAAGTTGCTTCATCTGCGCCATGAAAAAGTGTTCGCGCTCAAGCGCTCGATCGACCACCTGATCTAGGCTGGCGGCGGAGGCGCTCGCCGGTTGAGCGCCGGGGTCGCGAGGCTGGAGCTGCGGTCCCGGAACTTGTCCGGGCGAAGTCTGAGCGGGCGGAGTCTGGGCGAACACCAACGTGGTGCAACAGACCAGGGAAAACACAAGCACTGCGAGTGGGGAACGCAACACTTTTGTCGGTTTCATTTTATCTTTGATGCGTGACCTAGGATGCCAGTGCAAACTCGACGTGAATCACCGCCTCGGAATCGGTGGGCTGGCCATCTCTCAGGGCAGGCTTGAACTGAATCTTCTCCGCGGCGCGAACTGCGGATTCGTCCAACCCATGACCAAGACCATGGACTATTCGTAAGATGCGAATCTGCCCGGTCGCGGAAAAAACAACGTCAAGCAAAACCTCGCCCTCAATCTTAAGCTGCCGCCCCTCATTAGTGTAAACCGGACGGGGCTTGAATGTAATCTCAGCCGGCAAGGTTCGGACGACGGGCTCGGCGGTTTTCGCCTTGGGCTGAGAATTGGTTGCGATATTGGCGTCTCCGAAGCCGCTCTGGCGAACCACACCGCGTGAGCCAGACACCGGGCCGGAACTGTTGCCCGTAGCGACGCCGCTGCCAAAACCGGTGCTTGCGACTACCCCGCGCACCCCGTTCGATCCGCCGGTGCCGTTGCCATAGCCTGGGCCGGAAGGCAGATTATACGCGCCCGCCCGCGCGATCGTTACCGCATGGCCGCGCTGGTCGGTCGAGGGCACGCCATTGGGATCGCCGAAGCCACCCGTTTGCACCTTCTGCGGCGCGGCTGCCATGGTGGGCGTCGCTGAACTTCCCGTGGAAAACACATTCGTTTTCACCGGCGGCCTGGGAATCTGCACCTTCACGTCGGGCAAGGCTTCCTTCATCGCCGCGAGCGTTACTTTCGGGGCCTGCTCCTCGGGCACAGGCTGTTTCTTTCGTACCAATTCCGGCGGAACGCGCATGGCTTCGGGCCGCGGCGTTACTGGCTCGACGACCTTTGGAGCAGGAACCGGAAAATGTTTGACCGGGGCCGGAGTGTGCGGAATCGGCGGTGGAGTGCTGACCAGGGTGACGAAATGGTAGTCGTGCACCGGTAACACCAGAACTTCGGGGTGCGCGATTGCAGCCACTACGAACAACGTTATCACCACCGACTGCATGCCATAGCTGAGAACGAACCTGCCCCAACGTGTTTGGGGCTCGGGAAGAAGGCCTAGGGTCAGTTGCGAATCCTGGGAAACCATGTCCTGCACCTCATGTAGCGACCTGCTTAGCGCGCCAAAAAGTGGTCCACGAACCGGCACCCTTCAGACAGGCTGGATGCCACCGAAGAACGACACTTCGGTATCGGAAATGCACGCCGAAGGCCATTTTCGACAGCAGCGCTACATGGTTAAGATGCTGCTAAACGGTTACTTACATTGGGAGCACCCTATTTTAACAGACCGGAGAACGGCATCTGCAAGATTTTTCCTATTTAGGGAAGGAAAAAATTTTTGGGAAACCGGAAGATTTTGCTCGGAACCCAGGAGCACCAGGTCCCGTTGGGGACCCTGTAGGGTCAGGCGCGCCACTTCGGGCCACAAAAGATGCCTGAGGGCCAGACGGATTTTTCTACTCTTCGTCTTCGGCTTCATCGATCTTGATGCGGAGCGACTTGAGAAACTTCAGATCCTGATCGCTGATCTTGAGTTCCGCATTGGTGCTGAGAGTGGAGACCAGGGAAGTTTTGTCGGTGGTGTTTTCCCCTTGTTTGCTGACGCCGATGGTGGCTTCGAGAACCAGGAAGATGTCGTAGCCGCCTTCCTTGATGCGGGCAACGACTTCGGCGATCTGCTCGGAATCGGACAGCGACCCGTTGATCGCCTCTCCGAGTTCTTTCATGAGCTGCTTCAGTTGCTGATCCACGAGTCCCCCTGGAATCGGACGCCGCTGACGACATCACAACCGGCTGTGACGTCACCCATCGTCATTGTACCCTCGGCCGCTGCTAAAATCGACCGATGGTGACGGACTGGGGTGACCGACCATTGATCGACGGCCAGACGGCGAAAAAGATCAAGCTCATTCTTCGTGTAACCACCCAGTTCCTGAAGCGCAGCCGAAGGGGCGGAGCGGTGCTGGCTGGGATCCGTGCGACCGCGCATACGTTCGGGCGGGTGCTGCACCAGCTTTGGCTGGAAGTCACAGGCTTCGTATTCTTGGCGATGGCCGGGATCGGGGCCTTGGCCGGCATGCGCGAGTACGGCAAGTATCAGTCTGGCCACGCGGCGGGACCGGGCCGTTTGACGCTCGCGGCGTGCTTTACGGTTTTGTTTACATGGTTTGGCGTGAGTTCGTTCTGGCGAGTGAAGAGAAGAGCTAAAAGCTGAGAGCCAAAAGCAACCGCAGAGACGCCGAGACCGCCAAGAAATGGAGAATGGCAGGAACTCATGACGGATATTAAGACGGCCGATTCCGTGAAGCAGCGCGCCGCCCCCATCCCCACCGGAGAGACGTCTTCTCATATCCCCATCCATCCCCTGTATACGGCAGCGAATCTGGCTGCCTGGGACTACGACCGCGATGTGGGGTATCCGGGGGAATTTCCGTACACGCGCGGTGTGCAAGCCACCATGTACCGCGGTCGCCTCTGGACGATGCGCCAGTACGCCGGCATGGGCGATGCCGAGGAGTCGAACAAACGCTATAAATATTTGCTCGCCAACGGTACAACGGGTCTATCCGTGGCTTTTGATCTGCCCACGCAAATCGGGCTCGATTCCGACAATCCGCTGGCCGTGGGAGAAGTTGGCAAAGTGGGCGTGGCCATCGATTCGATTGAAGACATGCAGCGGCTGTTCGAGGGCATTGACCTGACCGCGATTTCCACGTCGATGACCATCAACGCCACGGCATCGATTCTGTTGGCGCTATACGTGGCGGTGGCGCGGCGGCAAGGCCGGGACATCCGCAAGCTCGCGGGCACGGTACAGAACGATGTGCTCAAGGAATACATCGCGCGCGGAACCTACATCTATCCGCCACAGCAGGCGATGCGCATCATCACCGACCTTTTTGCCTGGACCAACGAGAATGTGCCGGAGTGGAACACGATTTCGATCTCCGGCTATCACATGCGCGAGGCGGGATCGACGGCGGTGCAGGAGGTCGCGTTCACGCTGGGCAACGGCGTCGCCTACGTGGAAGCGGCGATCCGGGCGGGCCTCGATGTGGACAAGTTCGCACCGCGACTTTCGTTTTTCTTCAATGCACACAACAATTTCTTAGAGGAGGTCGCGAAGTTTCGCGCCGCGCGCCGGATGTGGGCGAAGATCATGCGCGACCGTTTCCGGGCGAAGAATCCAAAATCGTGGATGCTCCGCTTCCACACCCAGACCGCCGGTTCCACGCTGACCGCGCAGCAACCGGAGAACAACATTGTGCGGACGGCGATCCAGGCGATGGCGGCGGTGCTCGGCGGAACGCAATCTCTGCACACCAATTCCTATGATGAAGCGCTGGCCCTGCCTACCGAGGCGTCGGCCCGGATCGCGCTGCGCACCCAGCAGGTGATTGCCTTTGAGTCGGGCGCGCCGCAGACGGTCGATCCTCTCGCCGGGTCGTATTACGTCGAATCGCTGACCAACGAAATCGAAAAGCAAGCCGCCGACTATCTGGAAAAAATCGACGCCATGGGCGGCATGCTCAAAGCCATCGAGCGCGGTTATGTACAGCAGGAAATCCAGAACGCAGCCTACGAATATCAGCAGGCGGTGGATCGACAGGAGGCGGTGGTGGTGGGCGTGAATCGGTTCCAGATCGAACAAGAGCACGCGGTGCCGATCCAGCGGATTGATCCAGCGCTGGAACCGCGACAAGTGGAGCGCCTGCGAGCCCTGCGCGCGAAGCGAAACGCCGAGACCTGGCAAGTGGCGATTCGAGCCGTTGAAGCCGCGGCGCGCTCGGGAGAAAATCTAATGCCGCGCATCCTGGCAGCCGTAGAGGCGAACGCCACGGTAGGCGAAATCTCGGACGCGATGCGCAAGGTGTACGGAGAGTACAAGGAAGCGGTGGTGATCTGAAAATTTCGAGCCGCAAGGAGATATCGGATTTGGCACCGAATCTAGTTCAGTTTGCCACTTTGTACTCGCAGGCGGTGCGGCACGCTTCGCAATAATACAGTCCGTCGGTGCAGAGGCGTACGTCGAGTTGGCTCTGGCAGTACACGCAGTATTTTTCGCATAAGCAGCTCGCTTCAGGGCGCTCGCAATTGGCGCAGACGATGCGGCTTAGGCCTGGTTTGGAGGACATAGCTAAAGTTTAGTTCCACCAAGGCAGGGAAGGAACATAACGGAAGTCACCGAATAGCAGGTCTCAGGTGTCAGGTGTCAGGTCTCGGGAAATGCAAACCCGTCATTCCTGTCGCGCTGGTCTTTTGATTCTGGTTTTTCTAAGACCTGAAACCTGACACCTGACACCTGCCTTTGATTTGCTGCCTTTCGGGTGATAACTTAGTCAGTTCCAGATTCGGGCAGCCCAGCCACTGTTTGAGAGACTCCCGGCCGAGGTTCTTCTTGTCCGTTGTTGAAGCTACTTCCGTTGTCCGCAAGACCGCATTGAACGCCGTCCATCGCCAGATGGGCGCGAAGATGGTGGAGTTTAACGGCTGGGACATGCCGGTCGAATATCCGGCGTCGATCGGGGGCGGCATTATTGCCGAACACATGGCGGTGCGCACCGGCGTGGGCATTTTTGACGTCAGCCACATGGGGGATATCCGATTAGCCGGGCGAGAAGCGCTGGCCGCTGTGCAGCATATCTCGATGAATGACGCCTCGCGGCTGGCGATCGGGCAGGCGCAATATTCGGCGCTGCTCTATCCGCAGGGAACGTTCGTGGACGACGTGATCGTTCACCGCCTCGGCGACGAGGACTATTTGCTCGTGATTAATGCGGGCACGCGGGAGAAGGATTTCAACTGGGTGCGCGACAATACCCGCCAGTTTGACTGCAAGGTCGAACACCTCTCCGACGACTTCACCCAGATCGCGATTCAGGGACCGAAAGGCGTGGACCTGCTGCAAAAGTTGACCAATGCCGACCTGAGCGCGGTGAAGTTCTACTGGCTGACGCGGGGAACCGTATGCGGCCGGAAGAATATTTTGATGGGCCGCACCGGTTATACGGCCGAAGACGGATTTGAGATTTACGTTCCACCGGACGAGAAGACCAGCGCGCGGGTTTGGCACGAGATTCTGGCAGCGGGAAAAGAGTTCGGTGTTGTCCCCTGCGGCCTGGGTGCGCGCAACACGCTGCGGCTCGAAGGCAAGCTGCCGCTCTACGGACACGAAATCACGGACACGATCAACGTGTGGGAAGCGGGATTGGATCGTTTCTGCAAAATGGAGAAGCCGGAGTTTATCGGCCGCGCGGCACTCGAAAAGGCGAAAGCTGAAGGCGTGAGGAAAACTCTGGTCGGTCTCGAGATGGTGGATCGGGGAATTGCCCGCGACGGGTACAAGGTGCTGGACGAGGGCGGACGCGAGATCGGATACGTTACCAGCGGCTCTCCGGCGCCATTCTTGAAGAAGAATATTGCGTTAGCGTATGTTCCGCCGGCGCAGGCTGCGCTGGGAACTACCGTGAAAGTCGAAATCCGCGGACAGGGCGTGAAAGCGCAAGTCGTACCTACACCTTTTTATAAGCGGCCTAAGAGAGCGTAACCACTGAGGTCACAAGGGAACACAGGGGAACAACCACAAGCCAAGAGTCAGGAGCCAAGAGCCGAATGTCCTATCCTACCGACCGCAAATATACCAAAGAACATGAGTGGATCACGGCCGACGGCACGGTCGGCATCACGAACCATGCGCAGGACTCGCTGGGCGACATTGTGTTCGTCGAACTGCCCAAAGTGGGGACGGAACTCACCATGGGCAAGTCCTTCGGCACGGTGGAGTCGGTGAAGGCCGTGTCCGATTTGTTCGCTCCCGCTTCGGGGACGGTGACGGCCGTGAATGAGGCGCTGGCTACCGCCCCGGAACAAGTCAACAAAGATGCCCACGGGGCCTGGATGATCAAGCTCAAAATGAAGGATCCGGCTGAGATCAATGCGCTGCTCTCAGCCCCGGACTACGAGAAATTTGTCAGCGAAGAGGCAGGACATTAAAAGCATTGCAGAGGTCAGATTGCAGAGGTGAAAAGCTTGACCCCATCGAAGGCTGCCGAGGGCCAATGGTTTTACCTCTGCAATCTGACCTCTAACCTCTGCATTCGTTTCATTGAAGGTTCTTATGAGATATCTGCCTAAATCTCCCGCGGATCGCGCTGCCATGCTACAGGCGATCGGAATCCGCTCCGTGGACGATCTTTTCTCGCCGATTCCAGCCGAGTATCGTCTGACACGCGATCTCGCCGTTCCTCGACAAATGGCCGAGTCGGAAATCGTCGACTGGTTTAAGCAACGCGCGAAAGAAAACGGCGAAGGCTATACCAGTTTTCTCGGAGCCGGAGCCTACTCCCATTACCGGCCGGTGGTCATCGATGCTCTGGTGCAACGCGGCGAGTTTCTGACTTCGTACACGCCGTATCAGGCGGAGTTTGCGCAGGGAACGCTCCAAGCCATCTTCGAGTTCCAGACGATGATCTCGGAACTCACTGGCATGGACCTGGCGAATGCCTCGATGTATGACGGCTCGACGGGCGCGGCTGAGGCGGTGTTGATGGCCGTCCGCATCACCGGGAGGCATTCGGCGGTGATCGCGCGGAGCGTGCATCCCGAGTATCGGGAAGTGCTCAGCACCTACGCGACACATCAGGCGATTCCGCTGAAGACGGTTCCATTCACGGGCGCGGGACAAATCGATCTGAAAGAACTCGAGAAGGCGCTAGGCGATGATACAGCTTGCGTCCTGATCCAGTCGCCGAATTTCTTTGGCACGATCGAAGACGTCGAAGCCATTGCGGAGATCGCGCACAAACGCGGGGCGCTGGCGATTGTGTCGATTGCCGAGGCGGTGTCGCTGGGCCTTGTTGAGCCGCCGCGCACGGCCGACATCGTGGCTATGGAGGCGCAATCGTTTGGAGTGCCGCTGGGTTTCGGCGGTCCCTACTGCGGCGTGCTTGCGACGAAAGAAAAATTCGTCCGGCAAATGCCGGGGCGCCTGGCGGGTCAGACCGTGGACAAGAACGGCAAACGCGGCTTCGTGCTGACGCTGGCGACCCGTGAGCAGCACATCCGGCGCGAAAAAGCGACATCGAATATTTGTACCAACCAGGCGCTGGTCGCTCTGATGGTGAATATCTTCATGACCGTGTACGGCAAGATCGGCTTGCGGGAGCTGGCGAAACAGAACCTGGCCAAGGCGGCTTATGCAGCCGATCAGTTCGGTAAACGTGCCAAAGTGCTGTTCGCGGGCGCGCCGCGATTCAACGAATTCGTGGTCCAAACCAGCGAAGATCCTTACGCCATCAATTCGCGGCTGCTGGGACACGAGATCGTCGGCGGCTTGCCGCTGAAGAAGTTCTATCCCGAGCTCGGGCATGCCGCTCTGTGGTGCTGCACGGAATTGACGACACGGTCGATGATAGATACCACGGTCAGCATCGTCGCTGAGAGCGAGGGCTCGGTGCGAAGTATGAAGGAAGTCGAACAGGAGGTGGCGCGATGAAACACATGACCCGCAAAGCGATGCGTCACATCAGCCAGAACGAAGGATTGATCTTCGAGAAGTCGTCGCCCGGCAAGGCGGCCTGGAAGTTGCCGCCGCTCGATGTCCCAGACGTGGATACAACAAAGTTGCTCGGCAAGCAGGAGCGCCACGATCTTGGCGATATGCCGGAGGTGAGCGAGATCGAAATCATCCGTCACTTCACGCGACTTTCGACGTGGAATTACGCCATTGATCTGGGAATGTTTCCGCTGGGCTCTTGCACAATGAAGTACAACCCGCGTGTCAACGAGTTTGTCTCGCGCGTCGAAGGCCTCGCCAATGGGCATCCCTATCAGGCGGAGAAGATTTCACAGGGCGCTTTGCGCATCCTCAAGACCCTGAGCGATTGCCTGCTCGAAATTACCGGCATGGACGCGATCACGCTGCAGCCGGCCGCAGGCGCGCACGGCGAACTGACCGGCTTGCTCTTGGTGCGCGCCTATCAGGAGTCGCAGGGCAACGCGCGCAAAAAAATTCTCATTCCCGACTCGGCGCACGGAACGAACCCTGCCACGGCGGCCACGGCCGGATACGCGGTCGAGAATTTGAAATCGAACGATCGCGGCATGGTCGACGTGGCGGCGTTGGCGGCGCAGATGAATGAAGACGTCGCGGCGCTGATGGTCACCAATCCCAACACGCTCGGCGTTTTCGAGCAGGAGATTCACAAGATTGCCGATCTCCTTCACGCCAAGGGTGGTCTGCTCTACATGGACGGCGCCAATATGAACGCCCTGGTCGGGAAGGCGCGGCCGGGAGACTTTGGCGTCGATGTCATGCACCTGAACCTGCACAAGACGTTTTCGACGCCGCATGGCGGAGGCGGTCCAGGGTCGGGGCCAGTGGCGGTGAAGAAGATTCTCGAGCCGTTCCTGCCGAAACCGGTCGTGATCACGAAACCGGATGGCACGCTGGGCTTCGAATATAACCGTCCGCAGTCGGTGGGGCGCGTGCGCGCGTTCTACGGAAATTTCGGCATGTTTATCCGCGCGCTCGCCTACATTTTCGCCAACGGCCCGGACGGCCTGCGGCAGACGACTGAAGACGCGGTGCTCAATGCGAATTATATCCGCAAGGGGCTTGAAGGAGTCTACGATCTGCCGTACTCGACGCCGTCCATGCATGAAGTCGTGTTCAGCGACAAGCTGCAATCGCAGAAGGGCGTGAAGACCGTCGACATAGCCAAACGTCTGATCGATTACGGATTCCATCCCTACACCATGGCGTTCCCGCTGATCGTGCACGGCGCAATGATGATCGAGCCGACCGAGAGCGAGCCGAAAGAAGAACTCGATCTCTTCATCGAAGCCATGAAGTCGATCGCGGAAGAGGTGGAAGAGGATCCGCAATTCGTGCTCGACGCCCCGCACAATGCGCGGGTCTCGCGTTTGGATGAGACCGCCGCCGCGCGCAAGCCCGTGCTGCGCTGGAAGCCGGAGAACGCCGGCTAGAAACCCCGCATTTTTCTTAAAATGGTATAACTGTTATACTGTTCATGCGATCCCACTTTGATGAGCGGAAGAGCAAGCGGTTGAGGTCAAACCCGAAAAGGGGCATCGGTTTCGAGGAGGCGCAGGAGGTCTTCTTGCACCCTACTATCTTGACCAGCGCTCGGATTTGTCCGAACAGTACCGCGCGATCGGATGGGTGGGCGAGCGCCTGTACACAGTTATTTTCGAATTTAGGGGAAGATGAAGAGGGCGAGTATTACCATCTCGTAACTCTTTGGCAGGCGACCAAGCAGGAGCGACAACTCTATGACGAGCACTCGTAGGCCCCGAAAGTTGGTGTCAGCAGACGCCATTGCCCGTCGCGCCGACCAGGGCGAAGACGTATCGCGGTTTTTTACCAACGCGGGCCGTATGATGGGACCAATTCAAAGGGTGAACGTGGACCTGGCAGCGGGCATGTTGGAGGAACTGGACAGGGAAGCCAAGGAATTGAACATCAGCCGGCAAGCGGTGATCAAGACGCTGATTCGGCAAGCCCTCGATCAGCAGTATTTGACTCGAGAGCGCCGCACCACGAAGTAACTCGACCCCCGTGGCTCGGACGTTACTCGCATCCGTCTTCTGACGTGACCAAAGTCCAATCCACCCCCGCCCCTCCCGTTCCTCCGCCCTTTGGCCCGAGGGACGTAGACTTTAACCAACTCGAATAATCGTCCGAGTCTCCCCGCGAGGATAACGTGAACAAATATCTACCCTTACTGCTGTGCATCGCCGCTTCTCTGTCGGCTGCGCAAACCCAACCTTCCTTTCCGGCGACGGCGGAGCCGGTCGTCCGTACCACCAAAGCCCTTCACTATCGTCCGGGGGCAAACGTCAAGATTGAATTTCGCAGCACGGAATTAATGCAGGGTGCATCAGGTGAAGCCAAGGTTGAAGCCAAGAAAACCAACATCGCAGTGGACGCCAAGTTTGAAGGCATGGAAGCCGCCACCAAGTTTGGCCTCGAGTATCTGACTTACGTGGCGTGGGCGGTTTCTCCACAGGGCCGTGCCGTTAATCTGGGCGAACTCGTTCTGGACCATGGCAAAGGACACCTGAAGGCCTTCACCGACCTCCAGACCTTCGGCATGATCGTGACCGCCGAGCCCTATTCCGCCGTTACCCAGCCCGGCAACATGGTGGTGATGGAGAATGTGTTCGCGGCCGACGCCGGCGGCGAGGAGATCAGCGCCAAGTACGAACTGGTCCGCAGCGGAACCTACTCATCCGCCAATACCCATATTCAGGATGCGATCTTCGGCATCGACTCGAAGACTCCGCTGGCGCTGTTTGAAGGGCGCAATGCAGTCCGCATCGCGCATGTGGCGCAGGCGGACCGGTACGCGCCAGCTATCCTCGCGAAGGCGGAACAGCAGCTGCGCCAGGCGGAGGAAGCTTACCGTCAGAAACAAAGTCGCGGTTCCATCGAAGCGGCGGCGCGGGAAGCGGCTCAGACCGCTGAGGAATCGAGGGTAATGGCGGTCCAGCAGAAGGCAGAAGAAGAAGCGCAAGCTCAGGCAGCAGCAGAAAAGAAAGCGGCTGAAGAAAGAGCCGCCAAAGCCCGCACCGACGCCGAAGCGCAGTCCAGCGCGCGTGCCGAAGCGGAAGCCGCGCGAGCCCAGGCTGAGGCCGCCAAGGCCGAAGCGCAGAAGGCTGCCGCGGAAGCTGCGCGCCAACGCGAAGAGGCTGAGAAAGCTAAGGCAGAGGCTCTGGCCCAGCAGCAGGCTCTGGCGGCGGAAGCTGAGAAAGCGCGCCAGGCTGCGGCCGAGTCCGACAAGCTTCGCGAGCAAGCTGAAAAGGAAAAGCAGGAAATGCGCGCCCGGCTGCTGCAACAGCTCAACTCCGTTCTGGCCACCCGCGATACGGCGCGCGGTCTGATCGCCAACATGTCGGATGTTCTGTTCAAGAGCGGCAGCTTCGAGTTGTTGCCCGGCGCGCGTGAGCGGCTCGCCAAAGTGTCTGGCATCGTGCTTGCCTATCAAGGTCTGCGACTGGCGGTAGAAGGCCACACTGACAGCATCGGCAGCGATGAATACAACCGCCGGCTCTCGGAGCAGCGCGCCGACGCCGTCCGCGACTACCTGGTGCAGCAAGGGATTAGTTCCGACGCTATTACCGCCAGCGGCTTCGGAAAGAGCGAGCCCGTGGCCTCCAACGATACTCCGGAAGGCCGCCAGCAAAACCGCCGCGTGGAGCTGGTAGTTTCCGGCAATGCCATTGGCAGTATGGCGGACGCGAATGCCGAAGCCAGCGCGGCCGCCCAGCTTCAGAAGTAGAGAGAGTTGGCCAGGTGTGGCGCGGGCACCCACACCCGCGGACACTCTTGTCCGCGAAAAGCCGCGTGCTAGACTGACGCCAGCCAAGCCATGAGCACGATGCCCGAAGATCCCGCCAGCACAGCAAACACACGCCAACTGGCCGAACATCACTATTACGTCGCGCTCGATCTCGTTCTCGAGGGCCACCACGAGCAGGCGGTCGAACAGTACCGGCAGGCACTGGCGGCCGATCCCAGGTTCACTGATGCGCTGCATGGCCTGAGCCGGGCTCTACAGGACATCAACCGCCTGGACGAAGCCATCGAAGTCTCCCGGCGAATTTCCGAAATCGATCCCGACGACATCCTGGCGCACACCAGCCTCTCGATCCTGTATCAGAAGAAGGGAATGGTTCCCGAGGCCGAGGCGGAAGGGAACAAGGCGCGAGTACTGGGGTGGAAGCGGGAGTTGAAGAAGGGAAGTAAGTAGTGAGCGTCACCGCGCATTCCGCGCGCTCTGCGGTTAGAATTGACCTATGCGTGAAGTCGTTGTGGTTTCTTCCGTTCGCACTCCGGTAGGCCGCGCGTTCAAAGGGACGTTGCGGGCTACGCGTCCTGATGAAATGGCTGCGGTTGCTATCAAGGGGGCGCTCGATCGGGTGCCGCAGCTGGATCCCAAAGAGATTGAAGACGTCATCCTCGGCTGTGCCATGCCTGAGGGCGAACAGGGGATGAACGTGGCCCGCATTGCGTCGCTGCGGGTGGGGCTGCCGGTTGAGGTGTCGGCGGTGACTATTAATCGCTTCTGCTCGTCCGGCTTGCAGGCGATTGCGATGGCGGCTGAGAGCGTTATGAGTGGCCGCGCCGAGGTGATGGTGGCGGGCGGGACTGAATCGATGACTATGATTCCCATGGGTGGCAACAAGATTTCACCTAACCCGTGGCTGGTGGATCATTATCCGGATGCTTATCTTTCGATGGGGCTGACGGCGGAGCGACTGGCGGCGCGTTTTGGCATCACGCGCGAGGCGTGCGACCAGTTTTCGTTGCGCAGCCATCAGAAAGCGGTTGCGGCGATTGCGGCCGGTAAGTTTGAAGATGAGATCGTGGCCGTGCCGGTGAGCTTTACCACGCCGAATGGATCCAAGCCGAAGCGGCAGGAAATTTCTTTCAAAGTCGACGAGGGCCCGCGCGCCGATACTTCGCTCGAAGCTCTGGGTGCGCTCAAGGCCGCGTTTCATGTGAAGGGCGTGACCACGGCGGGAAATTCTTCGCAGATGTCGGATGGAGCGGCGGCGGCGGTGGTGATGTCGGCCGAACGGGCCCGGGCTCTGGGCATCGCTCCGCTGGCGCGCTACGTTGCGTTCGCGACCGCCGGATACAAGCCGGAAGAGATGGGCCTGGGGCCGGTTTTTGCGATCCCGAAGGCGCTGAAACTGGCGGGGTTGAAGCTTTCAGATCTCGACGTAATCGAGCTGAACGAGGCGTTTGCGGCGCAGTCGCTGGCGGTCATTCAGGAAGCCGGGCTTGATCCGGAGCGCGTGAATCCGAACGGAGGAGCGATCGCTTTGGGGCATCCGCTGGGATGCACGGGGGCCAAGCTGACGGCTAGTGTTATTCGGGAGCTGAAACGTCGCAAGGGACGCTACGGCATGGTTACGATGTGCGTCGGCGGCGGTATGGGCGCGGCAGGGATTTTCGAGAACCTTTCTTAAACACAGAGCGAGGAGAATCACAGAAAGATTTTCTCCGTGTCTCTGTGGCTCCGTGGTGTAATTGACTCTATTGAGGTGTCCATGGCGACGACCGCAATACCCAAGACCAAGATTTCCGGCGGCAGCTTCCTGCTCGAAGAGCGGCAGACTGCCGATGTCTTCACCCCGGAAGATTTTTCCGAACAGCAACAGATGATCGGGCAAACGACGGAAGACTTCACCGTCAACGAAATTCTGCCTCAGGCCGAGAAGATCGAGCACAAGGACTACTCGATTTCTCGGGCTCTGCTGAAGAAGGCGGGTGACCTCGGCCTCAGCGGGGTGGAAATTCCCGAGGCCTACGGCGGCCTCGAAATGGACAAAGTTACAGCCGCCGTCATTGCCGACCGCATCGCCAAGTACGCCGGGTTTGCCACCACCTGGGGCGCGCATAGCGGCATCGGCCTGTTGCCTCTGGTTTATTTCGGTACCGAAGAGCAGAAGAAGAAATATCTGCCGAAACTGGCCACGGGGGAAATCGTGGGTGCGTATGCCTTGTCGGAAGCGACTTCTGGCTCCGACGCCCTCAATTGCCGCGCCCGAGCCGTGCTTTCGCCGGACGGTAAGCACTACATCCTGAACGGCGAGAAGATGTGGATCACGAACGCCGGCTTTGCCGACCTATTCACGGTGTTCGCGAAGGTTGATGGCGAGAAGTTTTCAGCGTTCCTGGTAGAAAGAACTTTCCCGGGATTTTCCACCGGCGCCGAAGAACACAAAATGGGCATTCGCGGATCTTCCACCTGCCCCATCATCCTGAACGATTGCAAGGTGCCGGTCGAGAATCTGTTGGGCGAGATGGGCAAGGGGCACATCATCGCCTTCAACATTCTGAACATTGGACGTTTCAAACTCGGCGCCATGTGCGTGGGCGGAGCCCGGGTTTCGATCGAAAGTGCCGTGGCCTACGCCAAGCAGCGCAAGGCGTTCGGCAAGACGATTGGCGAGTTCGGTCTGATCCGGGAAAAGATCGCGAATATGGCCACGCTGATCTATGTGGGCGAGTCTCTGGTCTATCGCACGGTGGGGATGATGGACGCGCTACTCTCCGAAATCGACTCCGCGAGTTCCGACGCCGCCAAAGAACGGCGCAAGGCGATCGAGGAATACGCGGTGGAGTGCTCGATCCTCAAGGTCTGGGGCTCGGAGATGATCGACTACGTCGTCGACGAGACGATGCAGATCCACGCCGGCTACGGCTTTGTCGAAGAGTATCCCGCGGAACGCGCCTACCGCGACGCTCGCATCAACCGCATCTTCGAGGGCACGAACGAGATCAACCGGCTGATCATCACTGGCTTCCTGCTGAAGCGGGCGATGAGCGGCCAATTGCCGCTGATGCCGGCGATCAAGAAGCTGATGGACGAAGTGCTGAGCGGTCCGTCCGTCGGCGAGGAAATCGAAGGACCGCTGGCGGAAGAGCGCAAACTGGTCGCGCAGGCGAAGAAGTTGGGCCTGTTTATCGCTGGATCGGCAACTCAGAAATACATGATGACGATTCAGGATCAGCAGGAAGTGATGGGTGCGATCGCCGATATGACGATCGAGATCTACGCGATGGAATCAGCCGTGCTGCGTGCGCAGAAGATGGTCGAGCAAAAAGGAGAGGCATCTGCGGCGCTACCGGTTGCTATGGCGCGAGTCTATCTCACGCAGGCGCTGGAGAAGGTCGAGGCCGCGGCAAAGAAAGTCATAGCCGACGTGGCCGAAGGCGACATGCTGCGCACGCAGTTGGCAATCGTACGGCGTTTGGCCAAGCACGAGCCGTTCAACACGATTGCCCTGCGCCAACAGATCGCGCAGAAAACGCTTGAGGCAGGGAAGTACACGCTGGCGTAGAAGGTTCAATGTTTGTCATCCTGAGCGGAACGGGAGGATTCGCGAAGCGAATCCTCCCGCGAAGTCGAAGGACCCCTACACCTTAAACGCGCTTCCTAATCGCGTCGAGGCATTTTCACCACGACATCGAGAGTGCCGCAGGGTTCACGGGGAGAATGCCTTGACGCTCCATCGGAAGTGCTGGAGGAGTAGGGGGCCTTCGACTACATGGCTGCTTCGCTTTGCGAAGCAGCCATTTTGCTCAGGTGACAATCTCAGTTGGTTTAGCTAGGCTCATTCAAACCACCCGCTGCGGTACGCCACCCACCATGAGATGTACGCAATAGGAATGGTCGCGCCCAGGGCCCACCAGAGCGGTAGAATGAAATCGGCGGCGAGTCCGAGTACGGCGAAGGAGATCCAGAAAATCTTGCGCTCCATAGCTTGACCTTCCCCCTCCATCCTAATCGCCGAAATCAGGTCTTGGGCTTGAGTTCTTCCATCACACTCTGAATCAGCTCTTTGGCGTCGGTGAGGTTTTTCAGAATGAGCTGCACATCCATGACCGGCTTTCCCGGCCAGCGCTGGCTCCGGCAGTAAACGCCATGCTGTCCCACCAATGCCATGGCGTCGGTGACCAGGTCCATGGTAACCGCGAGGCGTCCCCGGGGCACGCCCATTCGGATTTCGTAGTGTTCGAGTTCTGCCTGTTTTTCGTGGAAGACGGCCATGGACAGATTGTAGCGGGGAAGTGGGTATAATTCTCGTGCAGCTCTTAAGCTCCTAGCCTCTAGTTCTTAGCCAAAAGCTAAAGCCGAGAGCCAATCGCCAGTGCATCTCAGGAGGAAATAAATCATGAAGAAATTCGCATTGCTCGCGGCATCACTTTTTGCCATTGCAACTCTGGCTCCGGCGCAAATGAGCATGGCGCAGGACAAATCCAAGCGGCCCAGCCCGGCGGCCAGTGCGGCGTGCAAGTTCTCGGATGGCAAAACCATTAAGGTGGACTATTCCAGTCCGCGCGCCAAGGGACGGAAAATTTTCGGCACCGCGAGTGAGAAGGCGCTGGTGCCATACGGAGAGATCTGGCGCACGGGCGCGAATGAAGCGACGACGTTCGTCACTGACGCCAACTTGAAAGTGGGCGGCAAGTCCCTGCCCGCGGGCAGCTACACCATCTTCACGATCCCTAACGCAGGCAAGTGGACACTGATTATCAACAAGAAGACTGCCGAGTGGGGCATTCCGTACAAGTACGAAGCCGACGAACTGGCCCGAGTTGACATGCAGGTCTCGAAAACTGCGGCGCCGGTGGAGAACTTCACCATCGCGTTCGACGAGGCAGGCAGCAAATGCACGCTGCGCCTGGATTGGGAAAACACTCGCGCCAGCGTCGAAATCACCAAGTAGAGACGGGGCTTGCCCCGTCGCCGGCGTTATACTGGAACGCGATGCGGCCCATGCTGCGCTTTCTCTGGAACTCTACCCGGGGCCACCGGATTGCCCCCTGGCGCAGTCCCTATCTTCTGTGGCGCATCGAGACTTACACCGGCGTCAAAATGACCCACATTGGATTCCTGGAATTCTGGGAATTCCTGTGGACGGAGCGAAGCAACCTGTGGCGCTTCCTCAAGTGGACAGCGGAGATGGATCGCTACGTCCATCCTGGCGCAAAGAACAGCACTTAGCATTTAGCAATTAGCTCAAAAGCATCAGATCCCGGCCCACCGGTTTTTGGGCGTTAAGCCGGGAATAGAGCAACTTGCGAAGTGTTTTGGCTAAACGCTAAGTGCTAAATGCTAACCGCTAGCCCATCACCACATTGACTTCGCTGCCCTTGCCCGCGGCCATCAGTTGGAAGGCTGACCCACGGTTGGCGGCGACTTCCAGAAAACCCATGCTGCCGAGGATGCCGAAGACTTCGCCGGGAGCGCCATCAGCGTAGTTGGTGCACATCCGCGTCGCCTGCGTCTTGGTTCCAATCGCAATCTTGAAGGTGGGCGGCGTGGCCTGGAAAAGTTGGGGCGCATCCTGCGGAGTGATGTTGGTGATGAGATTTCCAAAACGATCCACTTTCAGCACCACGCCTCGTAACGTGCGCTCGTCTACCGGCTTGGGCCGCGGCGCGGCAAAACGGACGTAGTCGGTGATCTCGTCGCCGAAGCGGCTGGGTTCGATTCCCTTGGCGAGAGAGGCCGCGACCGGCGAGAAAATATCGCGGGCGTGAAAGGTGTTGCTGCGGGGCTGCAGGAAATAATGCTCGGCAGTGACGTGGCGGACCGAAAGCCGCTCTTCGCGGTCGTAGACCAGAGAAAGCACGCCGTTGTCGGGAGCCACGAACATGTGGCGCTCGCTGGTCAGGATAATCGGGCGCCGCGCCGTCCCAACGCCGGGATCCACGATCACCATGTGCACGGTGCCGGTAGGAAAGTAGGAGTAGGCCTGCGAAATGGCCAGCGCGCCATCCAGAATATCGAAGGGCTGCACCGCATGGCAGATGTCGATGATCTGCGCCTCCGGGGCGATATCCAGGATGACCCCCTTTATGGCGCCGATGAAATGATCGTTGAGTCCGAAATCAGTGGTAAGCGTGATGATCGCGTTGCGTTCCAATCCGTTACCTCGTTGAGCCTGCAAGTTTTCAAGAACTCACGAAGTATCGGACGCGGCACGAGGGCACGTCAAGGAGCAGTCAGAATTTAGCACTTGGCCAAACCACCAGCGGGCAAGTTTCGGCTAGATGCTAAGTGCTAACTGCTGTTTTAGTCCACTTGTACGTCGCCCGAACCGGTGTGAACGGAAACCACAGGACCACCGCCCCGCACTTTTCCAATTACGCTCTTCCGCGATTCTTGAATGCGGCCCTGGACGGTTGTGGTCACTGGATGGCCTAGCGTGACGGTTCCGGAGCTCGTCGAGATATCGACATCGAAGGCGGCGTCGGAGGGAACGCGGAGGGTCACGTTCCCCGAGCCGGTACGGACGCTCCACATGTTCTTCGGCAAACCATTGCCGTGAATGTCGCCACTCCCCGCCTCGGCATGAAATCCGCCATTGATGCCGTTTACCGTGATGTTCCCCGAGCCGGTGCGGATCTCCACGTCGCCCGCGCCCCTTTCCTCGATTTCAATGTCACCACTTCCTGCTTTGATCTTTGCGGAGCCGGAAAGCTCGCGCCCCTTCACATTTCCCGATCCCGTCTGGAAGTGCATCTCACCGGTCAGCCGCGCCAGTCGGAGATCTCCCGACCCGCTCTCCAGATCCACGTTGCCCTTGAGTCCTTCGACGGTCTGATCGCCGCTGCCCGAGTGGGCGCGAATCGCTGTGTTCTCTGGCACAGTGATTTCGTAGTCGATCGAGATGTTGTTGAGGTTCACATAATCGATGCGGATGCTGTTGCCGTTCTGGCGAATCGGGGGATTGTTCTGCAACTCCTGTACCTCGGCCTTGTGGTCGCCTCCGAACCAGGAACTGCCCGAGTGGATCTTGGCGTGGATCGACACCGTTCCCGCAGCGCCGTTCCGAACCGTGATGTCGCCGGAGCGAGTCAGTACCTCGAGGTCCACCGGACCACTAACCTGAAACGAGCGGTCGAAGGTTCCGATGACCGAGGCAAAGCCGGCTAGCGAGGTTGTCAAGATAAAAATCAGGATTCGAACGGCTCGACGTCGAAACCAGAAAGTATTATTCATAGCGGTTTGCTCCCGAGGGAAGGTCTCAGGTGGCTCAATCTTTTCCTGAGACCTGACACCTAAGACCTACGACCTGCCTTTCTCACTGCAGCACCACCTGGTCGCCTTCCTTCAGCCCTTTCAGCAACTCAGTCTTTGCACCATTCGATATCCCGATGTTGACAGCAATCTTTTTCTTGCCTTCCTTGGCCTTCGAGTCTGGCACTTCGACCGAGGCATTCTTGTCCTTGTCATAGATGATCGAGCCTTCCGGGATCTGGAGAACGTTCTTGTGCTCTTCGAGAATGATCTCAGCATTGGCCGTCATCATGGCTTTGAGAACACCCTCGGGGTTGTTGATCGAGACGCGCACCTCGAAGGTCGTAACGTTGTCCTTTTCGACTCCCATGGGAGAGATTTTCGTCACTTTGCCGGTGAAGGTCTTGTCCTTGAACGACTCGACTTTAATCCGGGCGGGTTGTCCCAGATAGACTTTGCCGATATCGCTCTCGTCCACTTTGCCCTTGACGTAAACCTCGCTGGTGTCGCCCATCGTCATCACCAGCGTGGCCGTCGACCCCAACACCAGGATGGAGCTGACCGCGTCGCCAATTTCCACATCGCGCGAAAGAACGATCCCGTCAATCGGCGATTCAATCGTGGTGTAGCCCAACTGTTCTTCCAGTTGTTTCAGGTTTGCGCGATCTTGCGACATCTGCCCCTGAGCCTGTCCAATCTTGGCCTGCAATACCTGCAACTGCGCTTTGGCGACATTTTGCTTGTTCAGCGCCAATTCATAATTCTTCTCCGCATCGTCGAGCGCGGAGGCCGAAACCACGCCATCCTTCGCCATGCCCTGGGCGCGGTCATAGGCGCGCTTCAGCAGCGGCACGTCAGGACCCTCGGCATCCACCTTGGCGCGCACCAGGTCAGCGCGCGTGCCGTTCAGGCTAGCGGTGGAAGCCTCCAATTGCGCGCGGGCCTGGTCGACTCGGGCCTCAATCTCTTCCTTATCAAGTTCGGCGAGCACCTCGCCCTTCTTCACCTTGTCGCCGTAATCGACATAGAGCTTCTTCACGATCCCGCTGGCCTTGGACTTGATTTCAACCTTGGTGATGGGCTCAATCTTCCCCGTGGCCACCACGCTTTTCGCCAGGTCTCCCTTTTCAACCTTGGCGAGCTTTGAGGGATCGATCTTGGTCCCGGTGCTGGCCGCGATCAACGCACCGGCGACGACCAAAACCACAACGGCTGCCGCTATCGAACTCCAGATGATGATTCGCTTACGCCGCTTTTTTCTACCATTACCGTTGCCGTTGCCTTGCACGACCGCCTCCTGCTGGAACTAAAGTCTTACGAACTGTCATTCAACTGTTGTTACGCGAGGAACCTCGGAATAGTTCCTCGAAAAATTGTGCTCAGCCACCCTGTGCACGATGCTTAGACAGCTGGATCGCAAAAAAGAAAGCGATCAGTTTATGTTAGGCGTGGTGGGTTTGGTCACAATTGTACCGCCGGCGAGTTTCAGAGGCGGGAGATCGCACGCCAGGGATTCTCGTCCGCCCAACGCTTATCCCTTTGGAATGTTAGAATTAGACTTCCATGATTGCATCCGTGCTGCTGCGGGTGTTCGTTGTCCTGCTTCTGGTGGCGGTCAATGCCTTCTTCGCCGCGGCCGAGTTCGCGCTGGTCAGCGTGCGCGAGACGCGCATCCAGCAGCTGATTGAAGCCCACCGTGTGGGCGCCCGCACCGTCCTCAAACTCCACCAGCAACTCAGCCGGGTCGTCAACGGCGTGCAATTGGGAATCACCGTTGCCAGCCTGACCCTGGGCTGGCTGGGCGAGCCGGTTTTGGCGCGCTTATTCGAGGGCTGGATCGGAAGCGTGCCGCATGCGTTGATCTACGCTCACGCCATCGCCGTCGCGGTGGCGTTCGTCATGATCACCAGCCTGCACGTAATCCTCGGCGAACTGGTTCCCAAGTCGCTCGCGCTGCAGCGGGCTGAGCGGGTTGCACTGGCGGTCGCCCCGCCCATGGACGTCTTTCTGACCGTCACCCGTCCCCTGACGGCAGGCATGAGCCGCGTCGCTGGTTTTGTCTTACGCGCCTTCGGGAGCCGTGAGATCCGGCACGGCTCGGTTCACTCTCCCGACGAACTCAAGCTGATCGTAACCGCAGCCCACCACTCGGGGCAGCTCTCTCCCCCGCAGGAAGAGATGCTTCTCAATGCGCTCGAACTCGACAACATTACCGCGCGTCAAGTGATGGTGCCGCGGACCCGAATTTTTTCGCTGCCTTCCGACCTGAACCTGGACGAAGCTTTAGCACGGGTGGCCGACGATCAACACTCGCGCGTACCGGTCTATGATCCGCAACGCGGTCCCGAACATATTGTCGGCGTGCTGTACGCCAAGGACTTGATGCGTTGGACGCGGCTGCGCCTCGGCCACGCCGCTGATCCCCCTGCCGCCCTGCGCATTTCTCAGATGAAGATTGGCCAGGTCATGCACGATGTGCTGGTAGTACCCGAAACCAAGTCCTTGCTGGAACTGCTGGGTGAATTCCAGCAGCGCAAGCGGCACCTGGCGGTTGTGGTCGACGAATTCGGATCGACTGCGGGAGTGATCAGCGTGGAAGACGTGATTGAGCAACTGGTTGGCGAACTGGAAGACGAATTCGACGTCGCTTCGGCGCAGCCGGCAGTCACCGACGTGAATGCGCCTCTAGTGCTGGACGGAACCATCAACATCCGCGACCTCGAAGCCCAATACGAGCTAAAGCTCCCCCAGGACGAAGGCTATGAGACGCTCGCCGGCTTCCTGCTTTCGCGGTTGCAGAAGATGCCCGCAGGCGGCGAGGCGTTCGATTATGAGGGGCGGCGTTTTGTCGTAGAAAAGATAGACGGCCATCGCATCGCCACCGTTCGTATCGAGCCCGTTCCCTTGGCCCAACCATCCAGTACACAGGTTTCACCAGTACCCGTGCAGCGGGCCGGAGACTAAGATCAGTCAACTAGATTGCCAATATGATATGGCTTGTCATCCTTCGCTTAGGATGACAGCTTAGTTCTTATTTCCGATGCCTCGCTACATCCTCTCCCGCGTCCTCTACACCCTGCCAGTCATCTGGCTCGTCGTCTCCACCGTCTTCCTGCTGATTCACTTCGTCCCCGGCGACCCTATTCAGCAGATGCTGGGGGAGGGCGCGGCCGCCGGAGATATTCAGGCAGCAAGACACGCCTACGGTCTGGACGCCCCGCTAGGCCAGCAATACCTGAATTACTGGCGAGGCGTGCTTCACGGAGATCTAGGAAAGTCGCTGCGCTTCAACCAGGGAGTTACAAGTCTGATCGCGCAACGCTATCCGTTTACGTTGCAACTAACCCTGGCGTCATTATTCGTAGCGATTGCGTTGGCCATTCCAGCAGGGGTGCGCTCGGCTCAGCGGCGTAATCTCTGGGATGACCGCGTGCTCAGCGTAGTCAGTCTCTTCGGCCTCTCGTTCCCAAATTTCGCCCTGGGCCCGGTGCTCATCCTATTTTTCGCCGTCAAGCTGGGATGGCTGCCCGTCTCCGGTTCCGGCACCTTAGCCCATCTAGTGCTTCCCGCAATCACTATGGGCGGAGCCCTGGCCGCGATCCTGACCCGCATGGTGAGAACCTCCATGCTCGAAGAGTTGGGCCAGGACTACGTTCGCACCGCGCGCGCCAAAGGCCTGCCGGAGCGTACCGTTGTCTATCGTCACGCGCTGCGCAATGCCATGATCCCAATCTTGACCGTCCTCGGATTGCAATTCGGCGCGCTGCTAGCCGGCACAATTGTGACCGAGACCATCTTCTCCTGGCCCGGGATCGGACGTCTGACCATCCAAGCTATCGCCAACCGCGACTACTACCTGGTGCAAGGATGCATTCTGGCGATTGGACTGACGTATGTCGCGGTGAACTTTCTGACTGACTTGTTGTACTCGGTGGTGAACCCGAGGATCAGACAATGAAGCGGGACCGTGGAGTTGTCTTAGGGATTCGTTAAGTTTACGGTCGCTGTTCTCGCGGAGGGGGTTCGATGCGCTACTTTGTGGAGATTGTCGGGTGGGGCGGTGCGCTGCTGATCCTGGCGGCCTACGCGCTTCTGTCGCTGGGAAAGCTGCACGGTCGCTCTGCTCTATACCAGTGGATGAATGTGGTCGGATCCGCCGGCTTTGTTGTGAATAGCGGTTGGAACGGCGCTTATCCTTCGGCTGCCCTGAACGTCATATGGATGGGTATCGGAGCGTACGTGCTGCTCTCGCGCAACTTAAGCAAGTGAGACTAGCCCATGTCCACCCTCGCCATCTTGCTTACGCGCCTCGGAGCCACGAATGCACCAAACTGGTGTATAATGATGCCATGCCAGCAACCAAACATGTCCGACGCAGCGTGTCGCTCCCCGCTCCCATTGCTAAGCAAGTGGACCGCATGGCCAAAGCTCAGCGTCTGAGCGACAACCGCGTCCTCGTGGAACTCATTGAACTCGGCATCGAAGCGCGGAAACAGAAAGAGAAGGCGTTCTTTGAGCTGGCCGAACGTTTCCGAAGCGCGACTGATCCAGACGAAGCGAAGCAGCTAGGCGAAGAGTTGGGCAACATGGTTTTCGGTGAGTAATGCCGGAGATTGAAAGCTGACCGCAAATTCCGGCCACTATCCGCGACCATCTGATCGAGCGTATGCGCGACCGTAACATCAGCCTCGACGATCTCAACCAACGTCGCGTTTGGCTGGAGACTAAACCGATTGTTCCCATGGGGCCGTGGTATAAGGATTTCGGCTCCTTTAAACTGTGCGGCGAGGGCAAATATCCCAAGACATTCCTCCTCGCTGGTCAAGCAGCAACGGGCGAAAAACTGTAGCCCATGTCCACCATCGCCATCTTGCTCCCGCGCATTGCCCGCCACAATCCGCTGGCGGCCATCGGAGTCGTGTTGGTATCCATCTTCGTGTTCGCGGCTATCTTCGCGCCCTGGATTGCTCCGCAAGATCCTGCGCACATCGATCTCCCGAACCGCCTGCAAACGCCCTCCACTCAGCATTGGTGCGGAACCGATGAACTTGGACGCGACATCCTCTCGCGTCTGATCTGGGGGGCACGAATTTCGCTGTTCGTTGGCAGTAGCGTAGTGGCGTGTTCCCTTCTGCTTGGACTGATCATTGGCAGCCTTGCCGGATACTACGGCGGAGCGATCGACCGCTTCGTGAACGTGGTCTTGATGAATGCGTTTCTCTCCTTTCCCGGAATTCTTATCGCAATCGCCTTCGTGGCTTTCCGCGGCCCGGGAATTTTCAACCTGGTCCTTGCCCTGTCACTTGGAGGCTGGGTCGGCTACGCGCGCCTGGTGCGCGCGCAGGTGTTGGCCGTGCGCGAACGTGAATTTGTCGAAGCCGCGCGAGCGCTTGGCGCGGGAAACCTTCATATTATTATTCGACACATCCTGCCCAACATCATCCAGCCCGTTATTGTGCAAGCGGCCATCGGTATGGCAGGCGCGGTTCTGGCCGAGGCAATGATGAGCTTTCTGGGATTAGGCGTTCCGCCGCCCACCGCGAGTTGGGGATCGATGCTCAACGACGCTCGCTCGCACCTTTTCGACGCTCCTCATCTGGTGCTCTTTCCCGCCCTAACCGTGATGCTCGCGGTGCTCGCCTTCAACTTCATCGGCGATGCGCTACGTGACCTTCTCGACCCACGATCCCGAATCGAAGTTGGTTTGTAATTTCAAATACTGTTTACAAATTCGTAACAATCAAGAACTTGTTATCCGTTAAAGTGATCTTCAGTTGGTGACCTTTCCCCTTTTTCCACGTCCAATTTAAGGACAGCAGATTGCGGAACTTTTTCAAGGCATGACTCGTATCAATAGACGTCGGACGTTAAGGCAGGTTCGTATGAACAGACAAGCGGAACTCCAATTTCAAGTTGAAAGCTTGCAGGACGTAGCGATCGTGAACTGCTCGGGACGCATGGTGCGCGGCGCAGCCCTCGACGCGTTTCGGCGCCGAATCGAGCAACTCGAACGTGTTCGCGTGCTGGTGCTCGACCTTTCAGAAGTCGAGCAACTGGATGCCGGCGGCCTTGGAACTCTGCTGCTGGTGCGCCGTTGGGCGGGGCGGAACTCGGCGCAGATGAAGCTGGTGAACCCGCCAGTGTTCGTCCGCAGAATGCTGGAGGCAACGCATCTGACCTCGGTGTTTGAGATTTCGTCGTTGAAAGAGGCAATCTGTATCTTGCGGTCGAAGGACTGTCCACCGCAACGCTTCGCCGTCGCCTGACCAACCCGGCCCGCGGGCGCGATAGGATATAATCCGCGCTCATGAGCCCGCCCTCCCCAGTTACACGTAGGGACCGCCGCCCTCCGCCGCCCGCCGAGCGCAGCTCGGCAGCTCTCTGACCCCTCCGAATGACCCAGCTCGCCCGCAAACTGCGCGTGACCGATTACTTCTCCCTCGGATGGGGAACGATGGTCGGCGTGGGCTGGCTGGTCGTCATGGACGATTGGCTGACGCGCGGCGGTCCACTCGGAGGCATTCTTGGTTTTGCCATTGGCGGCATTCTTCTGTTGCCCATCGGCTACGTGTACGGGAAGCTGGTGATGGCGATGCCCGACGCCTCGAGCGAGGTGGCGTATACCTCGAAAGTTTTTCCGTGCCCGGTCAGCTTTTTCACTGGATGGATGATGCTCCTGGCCTACTTCATTGTCTGTCCGTGGGAGGCCGTGGCCGTGGGCCGCATCGCCGGCTATATCTTTCCCGCGCTCGATTCCATCGAGTTATACAGCGTGGTGGGAAAGCCGGTGTACTTGCCGCATCTCGTGATCGGCCTTGCGCTCACCGCACTGGTGACAGTGGTGAACTATCATGGCGTCCGGTTCAGCGCCACCTCCCAGAACTGGACCACGTTCGGCACGCTGGCGCTTTTCGTGATCTTCGTTGCCGTTGGCGTCACGCGCGGTTCGCCGGCGAATTTTCCGCCTTTGTTCACCCACACTTCGTTCGTCTCCGTTTTGTTGGTGCTGCAGATTGTCCCTTACTTCATGACGGGTTTTGAATCGGTGACCAAGGCGGCCGAGGAAGCCAATCCCCAATTTCGTTCCCAGGGATTCTCCCGCGCCATCTTTGCGGCGATCATCGTCGGCACGGTGTTCTATATCATCGTGATCGCGGCGGTGGGCTTCGTGGCGCCGTGGCATACGTTGAGCGGAGCGCCATTCATGACGGCGGTCGCTTTCGAACATGCCGTCGGCTCGCGCTGGATCGTCAGCGTCATCCTGAGCGCGGCGTTGCTTTCACTCTTCAAGGTATTCAATGGAAACTTTGTCGCCGCCAGCCGCCTGCTTTTTGCCATGGGGCGGCGAGGGCTGGTGGATGTGAGACTGGCCAGCGTGCATCCACGGAATCAAACCCCGGCAGCGGCTGTGGTCTGGGTTGGCATGGCTACGGCTTCGTGCATGTTCCTCGGGAACGCAATTCTGGTTCCGATCTCGGAAGTCGGATCGGTCGCATCCGCCACCGGTTGGTTCGCGGTGTGCGCTGCCTACCTCTGGATGAAACCCAGGGTCGCTGACCAGTTTATTGCGGTGCTCGGCGCACTGGTTGGCTTGGCGATGGTGCTGATGAAGCTTATGAAATTTGTCCCAGGGCACTTTTCCAGATGGGAGTGGCTGGTGCTCGGACTCTGGATTATTCTTGGCGTGCTGATTGGCCACCCGCGCGGCACCCAGCTTGCCACCGGAAAATCTGACCAGGAAAGAAACTCATGACCGCAACTCACCGATTCGCATTAACACTCTTACTGATCCTCTCGACCTCGGCCTTCGCCGCCGATTCGCTCTTCGACCTCGTCATCACCAATGGCCACATTGTGGACGGCACCGGCTCTCCCTGGTATTCAGGCGATGTCGGAATCCGCGACGGCCGCATCGCCGCCATCGGCAATCTCTCTGCGGCCGCGCGCAAGCGTACGGTTGACGCCAAGGGCAAAGTCGTTGCTTCCGGCTTCATTGACATGCTCGGACAGTCGGAAACAACAATCCTGGTCGATCCGCGCCTGCCTTCGAAGATTTACCAGGGAATCACCACTGAAATCACGGGAGAGGGAGGATCGGCGGCTCCGTTAAATGACGCCATCATCGCGAACGATCGCCCAGGCTACGAGCACTACAAAATCAATCCCGACTGGCGCACGTTCCGCCAATATTTCGCGCGCCTCGCAAAGCAAGGCATGGGGATCAATCTCGCCAGCTACGTTGGCGCGACGCAGGTTCGGCGCATGGTGCTGGGCGACGCCGATGTCCAACCCACGCCCGAGCAACTAGAAAAGATGAGAGCTCTGGTTCGCGACGCCATGCGCGACGGTGCCGTCGGAGTCTCAACTTCGTTGATGTACGCGCCTGCCCCCTACGCTAAAACCGAAGAGCTAATAGCGTTGGCTTCGGAAGCATCGAAGTTCGGAGGAATTTACGCCACCCACATGCGCAACGAGAGCGACAGCGCTCTGGAAGCGATCGACGAAGCCGTTCGCATCGGGCGCGAGGCTCGAATCCCGGTGGAGATCTGGCATTTCAAGATCGCGGGCAAGGCGAACTTCGGGAAAATGCCCGATCTGATTGCCCGCGTCAATGCGGCACGCGCCGAAGGAGTCGACGTCGAAGCCGATACCTACGCTTACACCGCGTGGTTCAACAGTATGTCCGCCTTTGTGCCCGCCTGGGCGCATGACGGCGGCGATGCCAAGTTGATCGAGCGCCTGAAAGATCCCGCAACCCGGGCTCGCATTCGCAAAGACATGGAGACGCCTTCCAAAGATTGGGATAACGAGTGGGACGAGATCAGCGGCCCGCAGGACGTGATGATCAGCGTTGTCCAGAATCCCGCGCTGAAGAGGTTTCAGGGCAAACGCCTAACCGAAGTCGCCGCGGTCCTGAACAAAGATCCGATGGACGCACTGTTCGATCTGCTGATCGAAGATAAAGCATTTACCGATTGCGCGGTCTTTGGAATGTCAGAACCCGATGTGGTGCTGGCCCTCGAGCAGCCGTGGGTTTCCGTGGACAACGACTCGTCCGGCACCTCGCCCGAAGGCATCCTGGGCGAGGAGCATCCGCACCCCCGAGCCTATGGCACCTTCCCGCGCATCTTGCGAAAGTATGTTCGAGAGGAAAAGAAGCTGACGCTCGAGGAAGCCATCCGCAAGTTCTCCGCGCTGCCCGCCCAGCGCATGCGGCTCACCGATCGTGGTGTGCTGAAGCGGGGGATGTGGGCCGATGTGGTGGTGTTCGATCCGAAGACGGTGCGCGATGTGGCAACCTTCGACGATCCCAACCGCTTGTCGGAAGGCATGGAGTACGTGCTCGTCAACGGAGTGCCGGTGATCGAGAACGGGAAAATGACCGGCGCGTTGCCAGGAAAAGTATTGCGAGGCGCGGGCTACGTGCCATAGCGGCATCTCCCGCAAGTTCGTGCCTAAACCAACAAGTCAATTTACGGTTCGAGACTCTTCACATCAGCTTCGGCACGATTGCCCTCGGTACGACTGACGACGAGTGGCTTGGCAATCGTTCCAGTCAGATTCCACGATTTCTCGTCACCGCGCGTCAGTACAAAATCGAAACCGCTAGCCGGAGAAACCCTTCCTTTCACCTGATAAATGCCGTCGTGCGATTCCAAACGGCCCGCAGAGAGTTCCCATGCGCCTTTTTTCAGATGCAGCTCTCCAGCGAATCGGTGTACCGGTAGAGGCGCGGGCGAGCCCGGAATCTCGATATGTTGCAGACTGCCGTTCCGCATCACAAACTGTAACTTGCCATCGGAGCGCGTCAGCAGATCGCGAAAGCCGTCTCCGGATCCTTTCAGCTCGAACTTCCCGTCGGCGGTTCCAGCAATCCAATCATCGTTCATCAACCTGCCCACCTGCGCCAGCGAAATGCCGTGTAACGTGCCGGCGCCGTGATACTGCACCGGCGGGCTCGCTGCGCCGTGAGCCGGGGCATCACGATTCGACACATCGATCACCCAGTTCCCTTGGTGCGAACCCTGCAATAGTTGCGTGCGCAGAGCCGCCAAAGTGATCTTGCCGCGATCCAGGTCCATCTGCGTCGCAATCTCGGTTGCGACCAACTTCTTCCATGCGAACCGGCCGACATGCAAGGCGCCGTGCGCCTGAATCGCGAGGAATGGCGAAGGGCCCAGTGCACTGGAATTGGAGTTCAAGAGGCGGTACCAGGGACGTTTGGCCGGATGCGGCGTGAACCATTCCACGAGATCTGCGGTCGAGAGCTGGTCGGCTGCGAGATCGAACTGAAACGCGCAACTGGGAACGGCGCAATGCCGTTGCGCCCTGACCGCACCGGTCCAGTGCGTGCTTCCGGTGCGAGCGGAAAGTCGATCCACGCTTACCGCGTCCGGGGCAAGAGACATGGTCGCCGATGCAATCTCAATCGGAGTGTTCAAGCCGTGCATCTCGGCGCGCACGTTTCGCAGTTGCGCGGTTCCAAGCGCGGCGGGAGCGGCGAATCCCTGCCAGGGCCCGGAGACGCTCACATCGAGTTTGGCCGCGCCTTCCGCCGCCGGGCGAGCGACCGGTAGGCCCAAAGTGTCTTCGAGACGAAACAGGTCTTTCAGTTCTACCTCCCCACGCAGAAAGAATCGATAGCCGGCAGCGGAGATCCACCCACCGGCGTTTACCGGCGCAGAGGTGTTCATGGTCAGCGTGGCCAGCCCAATCCGCAGATGAGGTTCCGCGGTCTCCTGTTCTTTTTCCAGTGTACCCGTGCGATGGATCTTCGCCCCAAGCGAATCTGCAGCCGCCAGAACCAATGGAATGGTTCCGAAGGCGACCGCATCTTTCCCGGCGTTGGATAACAAACGCACGTTTGTCGCCGAGCCGCTACCGGTCCACTGCGTTAATAAACCGTGCCTCGCGTCCGCGGGAAACGTGCGGGCGGCGCGAAACTCCGCATTCAGCAAACCACTCGCAGTGAGATCGCCGGGAATCTGCTTCTTGGCCTGCCGCAGCAGTCGCACCAAGGAAGTCAGTGGCACTTTATCCGCCTGGAACGTCAGATCGTACGTGGGAAGTTGTGCGCCGTGGGCTAGGGACAACGCCCCGCGCAGGCGGACGGTCCCTCCGCTCACGGGCGATTCGCAGAGCAGGTCAGAAAGCGTGCTGGTGACCGTGTTGTACTGTCCTGAGCAGACGGTTGCCAGGCGCACGTTTTCGCTGCCAACAATATCGTAGCGGCGGAAACCTTCGATCATGGTCTGGCTATCGATCCTCAGCGCTTCGGGAGTGCCCGACACCTTCGCCGCGAGGCTTACTCCGCCGCGCCATCCCCGGTCTTTTCCGCTCAGCAACTTCGTGATCTGTCCGAGTTGCCCATTCTGCCATTGCACGGTGATTTGCACCGGGGTCAACCGCAAGCTTGGAGCGCGCT
>Ga0187817_10000020_pt1 | contig 45508 bp, 37 predicted proteins | sample NC_wetland_sal_i_17_FD_132431 | JGI IMG/M metagenome (GOLD analysis project Ga0187817, IMG submission 132431) | Wetland sediment microbial communities from Neuse River Estuary, North Carolina, USA - SO4_2 | ecosystem: Environmental > Aquatic > Freshwater > Wetlands > Sediment | place: USA... | reverse complement strand
GTGGTACCGAAATTGCCAGTTGCACCCTGTTGCACGAAAAAAAGCTCGCCTGAATTCGCGATAACCGCTTGAAAAGATTGGTCGGGGAGAGAGGATTTGAACCTCCGACCCCCTGGTCCCGAATTCGGTAGAGTCAACAACTAACTCATTGGTCTGGTATCGCTTACGAACCTTGGGTGCAAACTCAGTTGCACCCATGCACCCAGCGGCGTGGTGCACGGAAAACTCCGCCGAGAATTCGCCGTTCTTAAGCTCGCACGACCCCGCCTCGATGACGCAGCCCATGTATCCCTGTCCGCTCTTCACGGCCAAGCCCCTTGCGCCGCATTATCGCGCCTCGCGGTTGGGGCACCTCCATCAGGCGCGCTCCAGCCTAGGTTTATACTGCGTTGAGGCCACGGGGAACAAAGTCCAGACGAAGTGTTTTCAGACACAAGTATAGTTCTGGACACAAGAAAGCCTGGTCGCTGCGACTGAGTTGTTAAAAACCTTTGGATGGCAGGTTTGCATGAAAAATGCCATAGCAACTCTGGCCCTTGTGACGGGCGTGATTGCCGCCCTTTTCGCCCTCCTAGACTGGTTCCTAAGCAAGAACCAAAAGATTAGATTGGAGGGACGGCTTCGCAAGGCAAAAGCTTGGCTTGAGGAACAGAGCTCGGGACACTTTCTTCCTGCCGTATGGACCACGCGAATGCAGTTGGTTTTGCTCACAATCTACGCAACCCCAGTGGTGGTGTGGATGTTCGTAGGGGGAACGTACAATCTCATTTCTCAGAAGTTTCGAGTGTTTGATACGAAAAGGACGGACACAACCTTCGGGATACTCTGCTTTGTGTTTTTTCTCTTATTCGTCGCGGCGTTTTTTGTTTTACATCGTCCTTTAATAAAAAAGATTGTCGCTCGGCGAACCCCCGGAAGATACCTTCTATTTATGCTCTCACGAGCATTGCTCTATTCCATTTCACTCCCCGTCTCATTGTTGAGCATGCCTCTTATGTTTGTTTTTATCCGTTCTCCCGTGCCCTACGCAGGAATTATTATTTACTTTCTGGTGTGGCCATTTGTCTTCGAGGCCCTAATACTGTGGAACGTTCTGCTGATGTCTCTGCTTTGGGTCGCCATCGCTTGGGTGCTCGCGAAAGCGATTCGCGTCTTGGCGTTCTTACTCGATCGAGCTCTTTCGCAAGAGAAAGGCGTCCTGGCGGGGTTGGCAGCACTTTTTTTTATAATTGCGGCTGTGGTAAAGCTGGTCAGCCTCAAATGAATAATCCTTTGATGGACGAAGGTCGAAAGCGCGTACTGGCGATTGTGGAGGGAAAGGTGGACGCGACGTTCGCTGAGAACACGAGATCATAGTGAAGCCCATGCGTCACATCCATGAAATGACGATCCAGGAAGCCAGTTGAGTTTAGAATGAAGCTATCCGCCGCCGAAGGGCAGCACGTTGTCTAAATGCTGTTTGAGAAGTTCTAGCACAAAACCGACGGACGGGCGACACCCGAAATCTGAGGGCATCCAAACTCATCTTGCCTCAGCTCGGTCGATTCGCTGGTTAGCTCATTTCGAGGCGGGAGCTTAACGATGGAAGAGCCGACCGCATATACCTCCTCGACGATAGCCGAAGCGATTTCCTACTACCAAGAAACTGTCGAGAGTCTGTCCTGTGCGGAGCCGAAGGAAGGCTCGGCGTATCGGTCTAAAATCGCCCGCGTGCTGGTGGCTCGGACGACCCTCGCTCACGCGCTGGCCATTTCCGAATCAGTTGTGCCGTCCCCGGACATTCTGAGTCGCGTATCCGAACTCGACAAGCAACTGAAAACGAACGCTGCAGCGATTGATCGAATCATCGGATCTTCCACGCTCACGGAGTGGCGGGATGTGGTCCAGCCACCACCAAGTGCATGGTGGTGGTTCTTGGACAAGCATGCTGCCTCCGCCCAGCCGAAACCCAACCCTCTGTGGACGGTTTTGGCCGCGTTCTTCTTTGCCGCCGCGCTGGGCTTAATCGCCGAAATATCGCGGCGGTTCCTCAGCACCGGAGCTGATTTTCTCGGCATTTTCGCAACTCTCGCGCAGGTGCTCCTCGCGTTCCTGGCAGGAAGCACTTTCACCAAGGTTGGAGGGGAGTGGGTGGAAAGTGTTCTCGCTCATCGCGGCATTGGTCCCAGATACTACTCGGCGTGCAAATCTGGGCTTGCCTTTGTGGTGCTCATGATCATCGCTGCGTTCTATTTATCCTTGCCTCTGATTGCCCGGGCGTATGTGAGGAAGTATGTTAATGTGCAGGGTATTTACCTCGGCGCGACCGGCCAAATAGACAAGGCGATTGCTACTTTCGAACGGGCGATTGTCTTGGATCCCGATTTTGCGGTAGGCCATTACAACCTAGGGGCGGCCTATGAGGACGTTCTGCAAGATGACAAAGCGATTGCTGAATACGAAATGGCGCTACGGAAAGACCGAGACTTTTATCCTGCCTACAACAATCTTGCCCGTTTATACATCCGGCATCGCAAAGACTATTCTAGCGCGCTACAAGTTCTGAACGCTGCGCCAGAACCGAGACTGGATATAAACGTGAGGGAGCAAGCTCTAGTCAAGTACTCATTGCTGAAGAACCGTGGGTGGGCCAATCTTGGCTTGCAGTACTCTGCTCAAGCTGAATTAGCTCTTAACGAGGCACTAAGCGTTCGTAATGATGGTGCAGCAGCTCATTGTCTTTTGGCTCAAGCATACGATGCAGAGAAGCATCAAACGCTTGCCAGTCGTGAGTGGGAACTCTGCGTGGCCTTTGCACCCGGTCAAGAGAGTGAAATCGAAGCAAGCTGGCTTGGGCTAGCGGAAGAGCACCTCGGACGAGAAAAGAATAAATGATCAAGCGGTCGCTCATTGATGTCTTCGTTGCAGCCCTCTTCGGAGCGGTTATTAGTGGCAGTATAGCCCCGCTAGCAGAGGCACAGGTGCGTGACACGAACGAGGAGAATGTCTTGGGCGTACATTTGGTTGTCGCGCTGAAAGGTCAAGTTACTCTGAAACGCCAGGGCTGGGGCGATTACGCGGTCGTCAAGTTCGGGGCCATTGTCAGGCGGGGGGATTTACTCCGGATCGAGCCGTCGTCGCACGCGATCATTGTGTGTTCTGACCTGGCGGTACATGAGTTGCAGGTTGCCGGAATTCTTGGCATTCCTTGCAGTGCAGACAAGCTTCCCGCGTCGTTGGTCTATAGTGGAAACCTCATTCATATAACGCGTGGTAATATTTCCACAGAGTTTCCGGTTATTGTTTCGCCACGAAGAACGAAGGTGCTTAATAGGTGTCCTGATAAGTGTCCTCTTCTAAAGTGGACACAAGTTCCGGGGCTGAGTACTTTCACCGTCAGCTTGCACGGCCCGAACCTCATTTGGACGAAGGCAGTCACTTCCGCAACTGAAGTCTCTTACCCCAGAGATGCTCCGAAGCTCGTTGGGGGATCGACATACAAACTTACGGTAACGGGAGCTGGTCTTACATCCGATGAGGATTCCGAGCCAGGGCTGGGTTTCACGATGCTCAAGGACAAGGAAGCAGACGCAGTCCTGGAAACGGAGAAACAAATCAACAACCTCCCTCTGCCCGAAGAGGCTCGAGAATTGTTGACTGCTTACTTCTATGCTTCAAAGGATATAAATGCCGAGGCTATCGAGCAGTTAGAGCGGTTGGCAACCAAACTTAACGAGGCATCTGTATTTCGTTTGTTAGGCGATTTGTACGTAAAGGCGGGCTTGTATCGTTTTGCTGAGAGCTTCTACTTGCAGGCTCTTCAATTGTCAATTCCGCCAGGCGACTTGGAAGGCCAGGCGCTAGTTCAAGAGGCACTCGGAAGCATTTATAGCCAGGCGCTTGGCAACGAGGAAGAGGCCCTCAGGCGGTTGCAGAAGGCTAGCACATTATATAAGCGACTGGGTGATTTGGCAGCTTCTAAGAAGATTAACGAGCAGTTAGCGAGGCTGCAGGAGAAGTAGCTGCCCAAATAGAAGGAGGTTGGGTGTTCATGAAGTGTCATTGCTCTCTCCTCTATGTTCGAATTGGTATCGCAGTCTTTGCGATCGGTTTCGTGGTGATGTTATCGACGGGCGGGACTTGCGCGGCACTAGGCTATCAACAACCGCAATCACTCGCTACTGATGCATCTTCATCAAGAGCGGAGACGGAGCGATTGAACTCCCATGCACTTGTTCTGTATCAGAGAGGCGAAACACAAGCAGCTTTATCAGAACTCAATCAAGTCCTTTCACGGTATGAGGTTGAAGGTGACCATCGACGTGAGGCCAATACTCTCGGCAATATCGCACTGGTGTACGAGAGGATGGGGGAATATCAGGAAGCCTTAGCCGCTTCTAACAGGGCACTCGTTATGTACCGAGAAGTCGGCGACCTCGCGGGCGAAGCGCTCACCTTAAATAATGTCGCGCACGTTTATCAAAGGTTAGGAGAATATCCCCACGCGCTCGATATTTCCCAGCAAGCGCTAGTGCTCCACAGGCGGGTTGGCGACGGCCTGGGCGAAGCAACAAGTCTTAGCAATATCGGCCTAATCTATGGCAGCCTGGGGCAGCATGCGAGGGCCTTGGAGTATTTCGAACAGGCGCTTGCGATTGAAAGGAAGATTGGCGACCAGGCTCAGGAAGCGTATACGTTAGACAACCTTGCCTCAGTGTTTTCCACACTTGGCCAGCCTGTTGACGCGGTCGAGGCGTCCCATGAGGCTCTCGCGCTGCACAGAAAAGCGGCCGACCGCGCTGGCGAAGCGTCCACTCTCAGTGCCATGGGTTCCCAGTACGTAGCAAAAGGCGATTACGAGCAGGCACTTCAGTATTTGCATGAAGCGCTTGCAACTCAGCACGTTATTCTTGACCGCCGTGGTGAAGCTGTAACGCTGAACAACATCGGGGCAGTTTATAGTCGTCTGGGCAAACACTCGAAGGCACTTGACTACTTTCAGCAGGCGCTTGTGCTCTTTAATGAGATCGGTGACATAGCTGGCGAGGGCGAAGCCCTCGATTCGATTGGATCCACTGACGAAAGCCTCGGCCGGCTGCAGGATGCACTTAAATCCTACATGCGATCCATCACTGTCGCAGAGAACCTCCGGGCTTCAGCGCGGGTAGACGAGTTTAAGAGTAGCCTAGCCGAGCAATTCACAGGTGTCTATCAACGGGCAACGCTGCTTCTAGTGCGACTCGATAGACCGGTCGAGGCATTCCAACTCACCGAGCGGGCCAGAGCCAGAACCTTCTTAGACCAGATCGGGAACGCGCACGTCGACGCAAGTAAGGGGGGAAGCGCCGATCCTCTAGAAAAAGAAAGGCGGCTGAACGCTGCTTTGGCGGAGCTGGAGTTGCGCCTGAGACAGGAACGTGCCAACCCATTGCCCCAGCAAAACGCTGACCTCATTCAATCGCTCGCTGCTCAGGTCACGGCTAAGCAGAAGGAATACCAGGACACCCTAGCAGAGCTCAAACTCGCTAATCCAGAATACGCCTCCTTGCGGAGTATCGCTCCGCCTGCTCTATCTGAAGTCCAAAAGCTACTGAGTAAGGAAGTCACGCTGATCTCTTATTTTGTGACCCGTGATAAGACCTTGGTCTTTGTGATTAGTCGCGATTGGTTGAAAGTGGCACAGGTGGACGTCACTGAAAACAACCTAAAGAACGCAATCAGCGAGTTTCGCAGTTTCGCTAGTGTGAGCGACTGGGCGCCTGAAAGTCTTGCCGAGCTGTCTAGATGGCTCATCGCACCGATCAAGCCCGACTTGAGGACACCTATTCTGGGGATCGTGCCGAATGGGGTACTTAACAATTTACCCTTTGCCGTATTGCGATATGGCGAGCATTATATCGGTGACGAATACTCCATATTCTACCTTCCTAGCGCAAGCACATTGCGCTTTGTCCCGGCGAAACCAGTGACCGGCCATGTAAGGCTGCTTGCATTGGCAGCGAGTCGACCGGAAGGACTGCCTGCCTTGCGATATGCCGAAACAGAGGTCAAGGACATAGGCAGACTGTTCGATAGCCAGGTCTTTGTTGGCAGCGCCGCTACTAAGCCCGCTTTACTTGCTCGGGCCAGCGGCTGCACGATATTACACTTGGCGGCACATGGACGTTTCGAGCCAAACGATCCCCTTTTCTCCCGGATCATTCTGGCTCCCAGTGCAAACGATGATGGAGTGTTGACCGTCAACGAAATCTACGGTCTAAACTTGATGAAAGTAAATTTGGTGGTCCTGAGTACGTCACAAGCCGGGTTGGGAGCTGAGAATCCTGGAGATGAAACCGCGGCTTTCGATCGCGCATTCATCTATGCGGGTGCGTCGAGCGTAATTGCTAGCCTGTGGAGCGTAAGCGATCAAGCAACTTCCGTCTTTATGATGTCTTTTTACACCCATCTCAGGCAGGGAATGGCTAAGGCTGACGCGCTTCGGGTAGCCCAAGCCGAGACACGTGCCCGGTACCCCCATCCCTACTATTGGGCGGCTTTCCGACTAACTGGAGATCCTGGTAACTTATTGACTCTTGACTCAGATGGCGCCGATAAGCCCTAGTAAGCTGTCCCGGTGACTTCGTAAGCAGTGTTCCGTTGCCGAGTATCTGTAAAACCAGCACAGGGTTCAACTAATCGGGCATAGGCGCTTCGATCCGTGCTTTCCTTATCGCCGGGACAGCTTACTAGTCCGCCAGAGCAGCGTTGCTCGCTGACATAAAGCAGTACAGTCTGCTGCGGCCTGTTCTGCTCGAACTGAAGAAGGAGTGGCCGAAACCAGCCTGAAGAACGTCGGGATTGCAATTTCGGCATTCCGGTTACTGCAGTTCGCGAGATTTGGCGAATTTCAGTTTAGCTTCGGAGTCGCGTCCAAGTTTCTCAAGTGCCACTCCCCAGTTGTTGTAAGCGTCCGAGAAGGTGGGGTCGACAGCGATGGCCGTCCGGTACTTGGCGATGGCGTCATCGTATTTATGTTGCTCGTAAAGCAGCCACCCCCAATTATCGTAGGACCTCGCGAACCCGGGGTCGATCTCGATGGCCTTCTGATACTTGGCAATGGCGTCGTCGTACTTCTTCTGCTCATAGAACACCCAGCCCCAGTTGTTGTAAGCACCCGCGAACTCTGGGTTGATCTCGACAGCCTTCTGATACTTGCCGATGGCTTCATCGTACTTCTTCTGCTTGTCGAGCAACGTCCCCCAGTTGTTGTAAGCACCCGCGAACTCTGGGTTGATCTCGACAGCCTTCTGATACTGGGCGATGGCTTCATCATACTTCTTCTGCTCATAGAGAACCCAGCCCAAGTCGTTATAGGCATCTTCGAACATTGGGTCGACGTCGATAGCCTTCTGATACTTGGCGATGGCGTCGTCGTACTTCTTCTGCTCATAGAGAACCCAGCCCCATTTGTCATAAGGGAGCGCGAGCTTCGGTCTGAGATGAATGGCCGTCTGATACTTCTCAATGGCTTCGTCGTATTTCTTCTGCTCGTAAAGCACTGAACCCCAGTTGCTGTAAGGTAATGCGAAAGTCGGGTCGATTTTGATTGCCTTTTGGTACTTGTCAATCGCTTCCTTGTACTTCTTCTGCCCTTGGAGCGCTGCGCCCCAGCTGTTGTAAGCCCACGCATCTTTTCGGTTGATTTTGATGGCCGTCTGGCACATGCCGATAGCCTCGTCATACCTCTTCTTCTCATAAAGAACCCAGGCCAAGCTGTCGTAAGCCGACGCGTATTTCTTGTCGTTGTGAATAACCTCCTGGTACTTGGCAATGGCGTCGTCGTACTTCTTCTGACCGTCCAACACGAAGCCCAAGAGTTCTTTAGCCTCGCTCACGCGCCGTCGATCTTTAGAAGGATCGTGAATAATGTCCTCTGCAAGTGCATTAGCTGAATCGTAATCTTTACGATCATACAGATACAAAGCCAGCAGATATGGATTGATTTGTCGTAAAGCAGCGTACGCCGCGTGCTGAGCCAGCACTGTAGAATCATCGGTTGGTATCGAGATCACGATTGGTCCCGCTGCGCTTGTGATGTGAAGCGTGATCTGTACCACGTCTTGCGGTTTATTTAGCGGAACGGCAATCGTTCCGCCCGAGTTCAACGATGCTGAGGATAAAGCGATGTCCCCTTTTACTCTTGTGGGTTGTGCTGCACCCGGAACGATTCTGCGGGCTATGTCTATCGCCGATTCCAACTGAAGCCCAGTGCCAGGGACTTCAACCTGGGGTAACCGCGGTGCTTGCGTGGCGATGCGGTTTTTCCGCGATCCAGTTGCTGTGATTGATCCTTCCATTTCTGTGAGGGCGTCTTTGATACGGTTGGCCATCACCTCTGGGGTGATGCCAGCATCGGCATACAGCTTTGGGACACTGACGGGTTCTATGATGATCACATCGCGACTGAATTCGCGCCAGCTATATATTACGGCGGCGCAGAACAGCACTGTAGCCAGTAGTCGCGCCATAACACCAACCGTCTTCCACGCTGCGTCGATAGATTTGGGAATCCATTTGCCGATCCCTACTAGGTAACTAAGCGGGCGTGAGTGCTTCCAGGCTAACGATCTCGGCCGAGTGTTTTCCATAAGTCTGCCCTCCCTCCGCTTGGAGTAACCGGCATCCTGCGAGCACCTGTACTCGCTCATCCTGTGCAAGGTCGGAACGCGTGCGGCGGTGTTACTTCACGACACTCACTTCCGCGTCGGGGGGCTCGTGGATGGAGCCCCCTTTTTCGCTGCTTGTAGGTCACTCGGAGCCTCTGTGGTCCCGTGTCACAAGCTTTTGCGCTGAAGTTAACTACGGTCACGCAACGTGATGTAGTTGTTCTTCAGCAAGACGTTCCGCCTCTTTTTTTGCTTCTAATGGCAAACTCGTGATGTAGTCTCTTGTGAATCCGGCAAGCTTTGTCTTAAGCCCATCGTTCATCTCAATCAGCAGGCTGGAAGTTGCAGAAAGGTCAGAGCTCGCCGACTCAAACTTCGCGGTTTGCTTCGTTACTTTAAAGAAAAGAACCTGAGTCTTCCCAAAGGACGCATTGAAGCGTGCCGACGCAAGCTTCATGGTCACCTGGTCTCCTGCGACTTGAACTACAGAAAACTGGTATTCGGTCACGTCGAAGCGACGACTCTCTTGGTTAAACAATGTGATCCAAGGAGAGTTCTTGTCCATCTCTTTGAGTTGCCTCAGCGCAGTGAGAATTAAGGCTCCAGCTGCCACCGCGCCACCAAAGGCGGCGGTTAAGAATGGAATTACAGCCTCGTGGACAGCCACATTGATGTTCTTGAATTCAGACTCAACTGTTCCGCCACCTCGAACCAGCCAATTGAGGTTCGTCAAGACAGTATTGTGTCGTTCAATCCATTGTTGAGGGGTGCCTATTACAGTGTCATTCGAGGCAACCCGCTGAGCAGCCAAGAGCGACAGCGCGACGCTTGATTTGATCTCCGGGCTTGCATCTTTTGGAAACTGAATTAGGTTCGATCCGGTCACGACACCTTCGGGTAGGTTATCGATGTCCACTGCTGTGACGACGCCAGGCTGAGGCGCCGCCGCGCGGTACGCGCCGATCGGCAAATTGGAAATATAGCTACGCATACTTTCGCTCAACATACACATTTACCTCCTTCTTTGGAATTAGTGGTTACTTCCTTGATGCAATAGTGAAGAGCACTTTAAGCTCAGAATCTTCCGCGGCTCCATTTCGTAATCCGATCCGCTCGTCGTCCGGTTCTTCTTCGGTACTTTGCACCCTACTACGCCGCTACTTGCTGCTTCTTGATCGCCACGTCTAGAGCGCTTTTCTGCCCAGGCTTCGGATAGATCTTGGCGGCGAATCGATAATCGCTGCTGTCGATGTCAGCACCTCCGATAATTGGTTTGCCGTCCTTGGTAATGGCGCCAGGAATTTGGTAGCACATGATCGAGTTTGGATCAGCATGGAGTGTCCCAATCAGCGACGACTCCTCAATAGGAGTGAGCACCTGCTGTCGCACCATTTGCTCGCTCCAGCCTTGCGTTTCCTCGAAGTACTTGATCGCTTTCTCGGCATCGATCTTTGCTACCAACTCACCCCGCATGTGCTCATGGGGAAAGCCCATGGTGTGCCCGGTTTCGTGACGCACCACTCGGTGGAATTCTGAATCAAGCGTTTCCATCGCAAAGTCTTGCAGGTTCATCGTCTGTTCGTTTGCAGGAACGCTGAGGATGTCAGTCCCAACGTAAGACCAATACCCGCCGTCGCCTCGTGAAATGCGTACTTGCGCGTCCGTCTTGGTCTCAATGAACTTCACATTTGCGGTGTTGCTCCATGCATTCATATGGTCAAGGATGCGTTTGCGCAGAGCCGCAGAAGGATTGTCGAGAAAGCTGACCGTCAGATTCACTTTGTGCGTCTGCCAGTACTTCGTGACCACTACTGCCAGATACTCGGGCAACGGCTTAAAACCGGGCATTACTAATGCAAGACTCTCCAGCGGGGCATGGTTGAGTGGGTTGATCTCTACTGCCTTTGCCGCAGCCTGAATCCATTTTTCTCGCGGCAGAGATTTCGGCGTGCAAACCATAATGTTGTCCATACTGTTCTCCTTTCTATTCATTGTTGTCAGTGGCAAAACTCAGACTTCAGGTCCGCGGCCAATCTCCACGTGACAATTCACATTCCGACTGCGGGATAAGGGAAATCAGTCGGTTTTATAGCATTCGGCAGCACATGCCTCCGCATTGCCGCGTCGCAAACCGCATATCCCCAGTTGATAAGCCGTTCCTGCTGCTCGGGCTCCAACCTCTTAAGCCGCGTAGGCGTCTGTGCGAGCGCCAATGTATGTTCGGGTGGGCAGGGCAAGGAATCGGTTAGCCCGTAGTCTGCAATCTGGGTGCGAATACCCCAATAGGCCCCCTGTCGATCTCCCCGGCGGAACGATGCGATGACTTGCCGCTTGCGAAGACTACGGACTTGATTATCGATGAGACTCAGCACTCTATACGAATGGCGGGCCCAGTCGTGCTTGGGTTCGGGCTCGGCTGCGTAGGCTCCCCCCCCGTCGCTTACCAGAATCGTGTCATAGCGTTTCCACGCCGTTTCGAGACCAAGGTTGTCATAGACGCCGCCATCCGTGAGGACAACGTCGGTTGTGTAAGGCTCTCGCTGCAAATCCGAACCCGATCCGGGCGTGTATGCAGCGGCGTCAAGGCGTAGCTCGGCCGGAGATAACACCGGTGGAAATGCGGATGACGCCGCAACCGCCGTGGCCAGTTCGACTGTAGGACTCTTTACTTCTCCCACACGATAGTCGCGCATGTACGGTTTACTGAAGCGCCACAATACAAGTGATTGAACATTGGTTGCGTTGAAGACGAAACGGGGTGAATCTGGGGTTTCCTGGAGTGTCGCGTGCCCAAACAAGTATTCCTGATAAGCTGCTCTGACTTTGTCGGACACGGTACCCGGCAGCAGAAGTCCTTCCAGGACGGCTGTCGCGTCTATCGTCCTGCCTGCCAGTCTGCGGATAGGGGCTGTTATCTCTGCCTGGAAACCACGAGCGACGCCCTTGTCATCAAAGTTCAGGTTCTTCCAATGCAGAGCGAGCACGCCAGCAATGATGGATCCCCCAGAGACGCTGGAGACGCGGGCAAGCCGAGGCAAGTACCCGAGTTCGTTCAGCCGTATCAGGGACCCAAGATGGAACACCATTGCCCGATACCCACCGCCCGAAAGACACAAAGCAATCCCCGGCTCTGGCGCGTCCTCCGCCGGATCGGTCGTAAGACGCTCTACCGGGCTAAAAACACCTACGTCCCTGTGATCACCTGTTGCCACGACTCCTCCAATTCTGAACAACCGTCACGACCGCCCTTCCATGACTTCGCCGGTTACACCCTATGCGACTGATACAGAATCACCCCTCCTCCTCTGAACCGGTTGCTCAGCCGCCCGGCACGTTGGCTGAAGCTCTTTGACAGAGACCTCGTAGTATTTGACCTTGTAGTTGCCCGGCGTTGTTTCTTGACAGGTCACGTTCTTGAGGAAATCCTCCCAAGCCGTGTTCGGAACACCTTCGGGCGCTTGGCGCCGGCTTGGAGGTTCGGGATCATCGTTACGCAGAATACGGCCGGAGGTCTTCTGGTCAAGCCTTTCCATGAGGGCAGCGAAGGGCATCCCGTTCCAGCGTTTCTTGACTGCCTCATTGTGATCAACCGGGATCAGCGCAATCAGTGCACTGCTCTGCATCAGTTCCAGTCCTTTGGCTCGTAGCGTGGCATTGTGGCTGCCATGGTGCCCGACTTTGTACAGCATCGTCCGGCTCAGCAGGTCTGTCGCCGTGACGTTTCTGACGCGCTCGCCGTCACGAACTTCCCAAGATTGATCATTCCAAGATAGCCAGTTGCCTACCTGCGCGTCCGCGGCAAAAAGCAGAACTTCGCCACTCGCGGTCAATTCAATCGCGAGCACCAGGCTGGTGTTGTTGGTATAGCTATCGAGTTGCAAGGCGAGCTGTCCGGCCGCGTCCAGCCAGTCAGTATCGATCTTCCTCCAGGACTCCTCGCCGAAATACTTCTCGACGAAAAATTTGTCTTTCTTAGCCTGATCTGGTCCGAGTTCCCATCTCTTGTCAAATGGACGTGCCAACTCCTGCAGGTCGGGATCGTTTAACTCCGGATTGCCGTCTGCCGGGCGGTCGCTGACGGCGGCTACAAGAAAAGCCGTCTCCGGCGACAAGGTCAGTGCAGTGTCATAAGTCTCCTTGCCGGTCTTGGTAGGCAACAGATTCTTGATCCGCCTTTCGTTCTCAGGCGGACCCAGTACGTAGAAGCGAATCCCGGGCAGCTCCTCCAACTCGATAGGGGGGTCGACGGGGTGGCAGTAACGGGGTGGATTACTGGCGAGATCAATAGCATTCTTCATCGCGCCTTCTGTGGTGCCTCCGGCGGCTGCCATCGCTGGATCACTAAGTCCCTGCACAGGACCGAAGAACTCCAGCAGCGAGAGCACCCCCGCTTCCGAACCAGCAGTCACACCGCGCATGCGCAACGCCGCCGCGCGCAATGCACGCAGCGCGTTTCTCCGTTCTGCTTTCAGCTTGCGAGCCAGTTGATTGCCCGGGTCCTCAGTCCACGCGAGCCAAATCTGGTGAACCTTGATCTTGGCAAACGCGCTCTTCGCTTGCGCGAAACCAGAGTTGTGATCCCAATGTTCATGCGTCAATACCAACACGTCGATATCGCCGGTGACGCTCCTGATATCCTCGACGACTTCCATCATGATCGCCGCAGCGTCTGGTGTGCCCAAGACGACACCGCAGTCAATCAACATGTAGAAGGGCCGGTCTCCTGCGGGTCGAGGAAAGGTCAGCAGAAAACAATCGCCTAAACCGTGGCGATACATGCGGACTTTTACTCGGGTGGAAGCCGATGACTCAACTCGTAGATCCTTCGATTCAACATCGTTCGTCTTCTTTTGTCTCGGCGGACGGAGAGTAATGGTCCGCTTCAGAGTGCGCGTCGTTGTCTTCATGGCTGTCCTCCTCAGAGTCCACGGTGCAATGCCGCGAAGTTCACGCTTTGCCGCCAAGGAGACCCACCGAGATAAGTCGCATACAGGGACTGCTCGGCGGGTGCTCCGAGGAATTCGCGCTGTCGCTTGAGGCGATTCTCGCTGTTGATGTTCTTCGCGATCAGATAACGCGGCTTCCGTGTTTCGAGATCGATGATCATCGTGCACCCGCCGCGGTACTTGAATACGCGATTGAAATCGAGTTGGCCGGGATGCCGCGGATCTATTTTTACGTTGTCGTTTGGGTCGATCGGCTCGAACCGCTGTTGGGTAATCTCGACTACCAGATCCACCAGCAACTGTCCGTCCGGGCCAACTCGCCGGACTGGGCGTACCGAATGGACTTCTGCCAGCGGTTCGTTACGTTCATTTCGGGACACATTCCTGGGAGCGGTCGCCGCATCCATCGACAAGCCGATTTGAGACGCGAGGCTAGGAGTCCCATTCTGTGGTTTGCGTACAGCATCCGATAGCAGCCAGTCGTGCACGTTGACGCAATTAGCCCGCATCGTGTCGTAGATCACCTTTCGGTCTGTCCGCTGGTCCCAGTTCAGTTGGATCTGCTCCATCAGCTTGGCGAAGCCCGGCAGTTCGGAGATTTCCGGTTTCTGCCAACGCAAACTATCAATGGCGAGTGTGCGCACATCGCGGGGGAAGATGCCGCGCTGCCGGAAAGCCTCGATCACCGCCAGGCGATACCCGCGGTCGTCATCGGGCACCAGGTCACTGTCAGCAGTGATCAGGGCACGCACGTAATCGCCGAAGTTCAGATCCACCGGCGGACAGTAGTCCAGAGCGCGGATGCACATGGTTAGCAAGTGCTGCGCCGACTTGGACGCCTCTTCCGCCAGGCGATTGACGAGGTCAGGGTGGATTTCCCCTTCTGGCAGCATTCCTGTACCCGAGGTGGCGATCCGCAGCAGGTCAACGATACGCGAGCGGTAGATGGACAGGAACGCATCGAAAACGGCCGCTACCAGCAGCGCACCGCGAGCATGCGGTTCGGTCGCGGAGTCGTATTCGGCTGGATCGGGCGGGTGCGGTTGCCATTGGTGGGTCTGTGGATCTACTTGGCCGATTGCATCCCGCAGCGCTCCGTAGTTGCCGATCGCCTGGCCGAATTGCTGCGCGACCTGCCCCAGCAGGTTCTGGCGACCCAAGTCGCCCTGCGTCTTCGCGATCTGCTGACGCAAGGCCTCAGGGTAAGTGAAGTGCTGCAAGAGGGCGACGATGTCGGCAAAGGCCTCGTGAAATGCCAGCGAGTCCGCATTCGTCGGTTCTTTGAAGCGTGGATGAATACCGTCCAGCAACGCATGCGTGGTCTCGTGCGCGATGATGTCATGCGAAAGGCAGGCGAATACCATACCTCCTGGCAGATTGTTGCCCGGGTCTGTCAGCGAGGCAGGAAAGTAGCCGAACAGCAAAGCCTTCTTTTCCGGCGAATAGTAGGCGTTGGCCTCGCGTAACGCATGCGGATAGACCCGCAAGCGTGGCACGTACTCGCGGTTCTTGTCGCCCACTCTGCGTGCCGACCACAAGATCACGCGTCCCAACGCATGCTCAAAGTTCTCGATCGTCTTCATCACGACGGCATACACCATTTGCTGATGGAACTGCGGATTTCCTTCCGAGGGCTCGAGCCCATCCTGCGCCAGCAAATGGTCGTCGTTCAGATCGACCGGAGCATAGAAACACGCGCTAGGGGGATCGTAATCGACCACCTCGATGTACTCTCCGAAAGGTCCCCGCTGGAGCACGCCGGCTTTTTCCCAGCGCACCTTTACGGTTGCCAGATTGATATTGGCCGTCGCCAATTTCGTCAGACTGGGATCGTAGGCGTATGTTCGCAAACGGCGGAACGGCGGTACTGTGACCGTATTAACGGTTTGTGCTGGCATTTTGATTCCTCCCGCTAGCCCAAATCGCTAGCGCATTGGGAATTGGACGGAAGCTCGAGCCGGAACTGGGCGCGACGAAAGCGTGCATTACAGCCGAGGTTGCTCCATTTCCTTATGGTTGTCTGACCGATGGCTTCTGGTTCTTTGGGCCATGCACGTGATTTCATCGCCAGTCGCTTTTGCAACCTGCAATGGGCCTGATGAGTCGGTTTTACGTGGAGAGGAACATCGCGTGGACGAAGTCTGATCCCTTTCCCCATGCTGTTACCCTCAAAGCAAGTGGTCCGTTTGGTAGAAAGGTCCCAGTGCGACTTTAGTCCGGGAGAAGTAAAGAACTGAAGCTGCACTAATGGAAGTAAATCGCACATATGAAGTAGATTGTCAGTGATTCAGGTCACAATCTGTGGCCCGCAGCCTTGTTACGAAATCCGAACAGAAGTGTGCGCGATGTCGGCGACTGTTCCTGGCGCTAGACTGCTTCTGACCCCAGGGCCCGATTCGCTTAGCCGGACTACCGGCCCAAACAGCCAGGATTGGCTTCAGGTGAATTGCTTCTTCCATACGGATGCGCAGGCCTTCGAATCGCTCTCACAGCTCGTTCGGAAAGGGGCATGGTAGTTTATCTACGAGAACCTACGTCATGGAGCGTCAAATGTTCAGATCACCTTGGCCTCAACTGATCTGCTTTCAAGTCACATGCACAGTGCTACTGCTCTCATTACCCTTACAAGCACAAGGCGGCGCAAAACCGTCGATTGACGGCAACGCCTCGACAAAGGAGTGGAAGTTCGTCGTATCGGGCGATTCCAGGAATTGTGGAGACGTCGTAATGCCAATGATCGCCCAAGGTGCGGCGGTCGAACATGCGACGTTTTACTGGCACCTCGGCGATCTTCGAGCGATCTACCAGCCAGACGAGGACATGGGTGGATTCGACCGCAGTTGGCATACTCCCGTACCCAAGCTTAGTCGAGATGCCTATTTAGAATCTGTATGGCGGGACTTCCGGGAGAAGCAAGTAAAGCCTTTCAAGGACAAGAACATCCCCTTCTTTATTGGTATCGGCAACCACGAGACGATTCCACCCATGTCGCGAGAGAAATTCCGTGACGCCTTCCACGATTTTTTGGACATCGATCCACTGCGCCAACAGCGGGAGTTGGACAAGCAACCGGAGGTTCAGACCTATTATCACTGGGTCCGGGATGGCATCGATTTCATTTACTTGGACAACGCTTCACTCGAAGAATTTGATCCTGAACAGATGAAATGGATCATGGCCCGAATTGAACACGATCGAACTGACTCAAGCATACGCACCGTCGTAGTTGGGATGCACAAAGCCTTCCCGGGCGGATATTCCGATTTCCACAGCATGACTGAAACGCAGTTGGGGTTGCAGACAGGCCGATGTGTGTACCACAAGCTGCTAGACCTAAGGAGCGATTTGAAAAAGCCGGTATACATTCTGGCCAGCCACTCTCACTTCTTCATGCACGATATGTACGATACTCCGTACTGGCGGAATGTTGGTGTACTACCAGGATGGATTGTGGGAACTGCCGGAGCTGTGCGTTATCGTCTGCCGGCAGATACTCCTGCAGGTTCAGCTAAGACTGACGTGTATGGGTATCTCGTCGGTACAGTGAACGCAGATGGGCAACCTGGCAAAATCCGCTTCGACTTCCACGAGATCCCAAAGCCCGACTCGGCTGCATTGGATGACGCCACTTTAGACAAAGATTTGGTCAACTTCTGCTTCAACAACAACAAGCAGATGTCTGCAAATGTGAACCAGCCACCGCCGCCTGCGACGGATTGTCAGTAGCAGGCCTGAGCGGCGCCTTCTCACGATTAGCCAAGGTTGGCGGAACCGAGGATTGTGGTACAGAGACGCTGGCCAACAAGGTATACCCGACTGACCAGCATAGGCGCGAACTTCTCGGGTATTAGATGCACTTACTTGCGGCTGCTGCGGAGGAGGCCTTTTTGACCGCCGGGGCTTAGGAGTCGATTCCCGCTTGGATTCGTCCCGATCGTCTGCTGGGGCACTAGCAAGAGATTGTTAGACTACCACACTTTGTCTCACCTGAGACAAGGTCCCTAATGCTAGCACTTCATTTTTCTGCGTCCCGAAGAAGACAATCAAGGCTTCACCCGCCGCCCTGCAACCACGCGGGCGGCGGGGTTTGGATGACCTTTAGGAGGCCCATTCTGCTGGGATTTGACTGCTTGGAGGGGGTTGGGTCAGCTCGGGCGTTTCATAGGTGCAGGCAGCCTTTGTGACCACCGCAGCGATCGAGTGCGGGAACCATGATGCTGGGCCTCGTCGCTTATCGCATCACCCTTTCCCCGGCCATCGTCTATCAATCTCGCCCATGATCTCCTCAGCCCAACGGATCGAATCTGCTATCGCGCTGATCGTTGCAGGCACTCTAGCCCCACTGCCGTACTGAGCAAGTTTTCGCGCAGCAAGAATGCTCGCCGCTATCAACAGAACGCGTTTGCGCCCTTCATCCACGTCCGGAAGTGTACTACTTTCGCCTTGTATTCGCCTACGCGAAGTGCTATGTTTTGGGTCAGAAAAGGACGAGGCAAAAAGGGGATGTTTTTCAACAGCTTCGCACTGTCCCAGTGAGTGCTAGAATCTCGTCAACCCACAGACATGTCAGACATCTTCTCTCAATCTAAGAGAAGCTTGAAGAGGTTGGAGGCCAGGTGAGTCAGAGCTCCGTCGTGAATTTCATCGACCTGTTTGCGGGGGCTGGTGGTCTGTCAGTAGGATTCAGGCAATCCTCCTCCAGCGACGTTGAATACCGTTCAGTTTTTGCGGTAGAGAAGGATCTGCCCTCTGCTGCCAGCTACACGGCAAACTTTGGACACGCGGTGTTCTCGAAGCCTATTGAAGAGCTGCGACGGTCCAATCTTCCCAAAACAAAAATTGACGTGGTGATAGGTGGTCCGCCGTGCCAGGGTTTTTCCCCGCTTGGGAAGATGTCTCCGACTGATAACCACCATTCGCTAAACCGCCTGTGGCATTTTTACTTCAAAGTCATAGGCTGGGTGCGACCAAAGGTATTCGTTGTCGAGAATGTGCCTGAGTTTTTGAAGTCGTACGAATTCCTGGAAGCTAAGAAGATCGCAAAGAAACTCGGTTACGGCATTGCCTCGGGCGTGATGAGGGCGGAGATGTTTGGCGTTCCCCAGCAGCGAAGGAGAGCGATTGTCATTGGGGTGCGGGGGGCTGAACCATCATTGCCTATTCCTCCGCTTTTCGCTCCTGTGAAGACCGTGAAGGATTTCATCTGGGCTCTGCGTAAGAAGCCCCTGAAGTTTGAGCTACCCTCAAATGGTTCAGTTCAGGGATTTCCGAAGTACGCAGTGTCTCAGCTACACATTGGCAGAAACCCGACCGCAAAATCTCTGGAACGGTATCGCTGCGTTCCACCTGGCGGGAACCGTTTTGATTTGATGAGAAACCGTCCAGACCTCACGCCTGAATGTTGGAAACGAAAGGTCAGCGGTTCAACGGATGTGTTCGGCAGGTTGAGTTGGGACGAGGCTGCTCTCACTATCCGAACTGAGTTCTTCAAGCCAGAAAAGGGATGCTATCTGCATCCCGAGTTTGATCGACCTATCACTCATTGGGAAGCAGCACGATTGCAGACGTTCCCGGATGGATACTTCTTCTGTGGCTCGAAGATAGACATTGCACGGCAGATCGGGAATGCTGTGCCTCCGCTCCTTGCACAAGCCATCGCGGAGCACTTGAAGCAGTATTTCGCAACTGATGTTAAGACGGATTCAATTGGGGCTGCCGACCCATTGCCTGAAGCGGCCTGCGTCTAGTTTGAGTGTGTGGACCGTCCTGTGGTCAACGTTGCACAGAGTGGCAAGATTCTCCAATTCGTTTTCTCCGCCCTCCGAGTGCCACGTTATGTGGTGAATCTCAAGGTATTGTCGTGGATCGCCAGGAACGCGCTCACTTGGATGCCACCCGCATTTTTGGCATCGTGTTTTGTCGCGCTGAAGGACCTTCACGATTATCTTGGGTTCAATCTGTCGGTCGTGCGCTTCCATCGGTTCGGGATCAGCGAGCACATAATGCCCAGGTTTGAGCTGGGGCATCCCGGTTTGCCGGGTCATGATTCTCCATCCCAGCTGCGTTCTTAACTCCCGGACGCGGCGCATATCCTTATTGTCCGTGACGTATCTCAACTGAAGAGTCGTGATTGGCGTGCCGATTGGCAAGGCACGGAACAAAGCGAGCATTTTGTCTCGCGCGGCAACGTTGGTTCTGCGAATATTGTTGAGCGTTCGCCAGAGTTCCGCTTTTTCTCCATCTGGCTGCTCGCGCTCCAACAGGTAGCAACTTCCCTTGTGTCTTATGGGGAAGCCAAACTCAACGCGCCACTCTCGGACTCTCCTCGCGTACTCAGAGATACCAGACACAGCCTCCAGCTCCTCACCCTCAACTTCTAATCCTAGAAACATCCTGAGATAAGCCAGTATCCGCTCAGCGCCGGAATCTGCAGGGAGCAGTGGTCTGACGTGAAATAGCGCCAGTTCCTTTGTGTCGTGCGACAGACTCACAAAATCTAGCACCGTTTTCCGTAGCGCTTGTGGGGAGGAAGGCGGGTCTGTATTGAGCGTCTCCAGCCAAAGGTTTGCCGACTGGACGATCTCATCCTTTGGCCTGTGCAGCCTGATGCGCTTCTTAGGCAATGTCTTGTGGGGAAATACCCCACGAGCCTAAACCCAAACCCACCGGACTGGCGGCACAAGGAATCAATCCAGTAACGTGCAGAATCTGAGAAGAAGGGTTGCTTCAGTGATTTGGCTGCTGATTCTCAAGCTGCGACAAACTTGCGGCCGAGAGGCGTAATCGCCCAAACATCGTCTGATCGAGCCTCAATCCAGCCGCGGCGCTCGCACTGCTTGTGAGCGCGCTCTAATGCGACATGCCAACGCGGTTCGTTGTTGCGCCGGTGTAGGGCAAGGTCGGCATCGCTGAGGCTGAGTATGCCCCCGGGCTCCAAATCAGAAATAATCTCTTCTGTTTTAGCCGTCCCACCTCGCGCGACCACTGTCTTCAATGCTGGAATACAAAGCTGTTTTGCCGTCGTGCGTTCAGCGTGCGCTGTCCCCGCGGCCCCGATTCCCAGAGCGTCGACCTTCTTCGTCGCGTCTTCGCTCACAATACGCCATTTCTCGGTAAGCTCGTCAACCGCAAGCGAGAACTTCGTTATGGAGGTGCCAACATCCATGAGTTCCTTCACGCTATCGTACTGCCCAATCTTCATCTTCGTTGCGGCCTCAGCATTCAGACGCAAAGTGAGAGAAGACAGGCGCTTCTTTAAAGTGTGGAGACAGGAGTCAATTCTGTTTGCTTTCAAGGCAAATCTTGCCATCTAGCCTCCACCCGCATTCCGAAGGACTCAGAGTTTCGCGCGTACCGTTTTCCAACGCCTCATCCAGATCGTTCGTGAAGCGATCCCGCGCCCGCCAAGCAGCCTATGTTAATGTTGCTCTCCATCAATGGCAACCGGGTTGTCCGCATGAGAAAGACGTTCCCCAAGCTGCTGTGCTCGATCTGCAAACCACTCGCGAGTGTTCTCAGACGCATAAATGTGCAGGAGTACGCGAGGGCGGCTCGCACCAACATATAGCAATTCGGACATATAGGGCGGTTCCAACTGCTCTAGATCAACTAAAAAGACGACATCTCGTTCAAGGCCCTTGAAAGCAGAAATGGTACATGCACCCACCGCTCTTGCAGTCTGGGGTGAGGTGATCAAGTCGATAATTGGACGTGAGAGGTTGATATTGGTGCGAAGATCTTCAATCAAATACTTGTGCGGCAACAGAATGACGACTTCTTCCGCTGGCATTTGTTCAGACAAGACTCGTTCGACCGCCAAACCAATCTCACGATACTGCCTCTTGCGGTCAGCGTAGAACGTGATCTCAACATCCGGTCCCGCGACATGAAGGGTCTCTTGCAGGTCAAAACCCGACAGCAACGACGTGTGCACTGCAATGGGTTGGGTGTTGCGGCAGTTCACGGTGAGTGCTCCACGGGCTGGCTGAAAAGCTGCCAATACGCGTATCCGCCCTAGTCCTTTATCGTAAAGATCCTGCTTTGGATCGTAAAAGGCACGCCAGCGCCCAGCCTTGAAACCACCTTTCAGCAAAAGGTCGAGCACATCAACAAACGCCGGAAGCAGTAGGTCTTGCGTTTCGTCGAGAACGAACAAGTCATAACGACCCGACTCCTGTAATTGGAGCAAAGCTTGGCATGCAAGATCGGGATAGAACTTGGTTAGAAGGTCTTCTTGACAAGCGTCAGGCAGCTCATGCATAAGGGAGGCTTCGCGTATGAGCTCAAACATCAACCCATGTAGCGTAGAGACATAAAGCCCCGGGACTCCTTCCACGAGCCGGGCTACCTCACGAGCCAACAACCGATTGAAACAGCAGTACAGCACCTTCAGCCCTGATCGAGCCGCCCGCTTCGCCTCTTCGATGGCAAGTAGCGTCTTCCCAGTTCCAGCTCCGCCCCGAATCAAAACTCGGTCATTGTCCGCTAGGAGATCGAGAGCGTCGTATTGCTCCTGCGTAAGCCTGATTAATTCGGTATTGATCTCTCTCGCGCGGGCGCCGAGCGAAGGTCGAAATTCGAAATCAGGGCGTATGCATTTCAGAAGTTGCTCGCGCTCGATGACGGAGAGTACCCCAGTACGACCAAGCCGTTCCCACCAGTATTCTGCCAATCGATGGATATAGTTCTCAAAGGAATGGAAGTGGTCTCGCTCGTCATAGACAATCTGGGGGATGACGTCGAGCTCCTCCAACTTGAAGGTAATATCAGGGAACGCACACCCATAGCCCAATACTGCTGTAACTACTTTTGGTAATTGTTTCTTAAGAAATGCGTACAGTGCAGAAGAAGATTTTCCAACTTGCTCGAATGGTCCCTCCTGCTTCTCGTGCTGGATTCCGTAGCGGTCCGTGAAGCTCCAAACTCCGTCTCTGCGTCCGACTCGGCCGCCCTTGACCTCGAGACAAAATATACCGGGCGGACCGATGAGCACAAAATCAATCTCAGACCATGGTTTTGTTGCGTGTCGGGCCAGGCCCACAGAGTGCAATACAAGCCACTCGTTTGTGAGCTCGTTCTCCATGCGCACGAACAACTTTCGTTCTGCATCGCTCGGCACATCGTTTGACGGTTTCCGAGGGCACATTCGAGCCATCAGAACTCCTCCATACCCGAAAAGAATCCAGCCTTCGGCTTTTCAGGCCACCCGACTAACATCCCACGATCAAGGAATACATTGTTAATCTCACAGCTGACTTCTGGGAGGAGTACGCATGCATGACAAGCAGCGAGATTTAAGGAATTGGTTCCTTGTGCATCCGCTTCAATACAGAGCGGATCCCCTGAACACCAAGAAGATCTTGAGATCGCTTCGCGGAACCCATTCTCAAGGCGATTCGGTTCTGCCTGCCCGATGACGCCCCCAAGGCTTCCCGCAGAATCGCCCGTGGCGGTGTACAAAAGTACACCTGCCATCTCGTCGGAAACATAAAGCCTTTCACGAAGAGACGCCGCCGGATACCCGCACTCCAACGCCCATTGGTTTATGAGCACATGGCCGAACGTGTGTAGCAGCAGAAGTCGAGGACTCACGATGAGGTCTGATGTGATGTCGAGCTGACGCAGCGTATCGGTGTAGCGCCGGTGGATAATGCTTGCTCGTTCTTTGGTCTCCGGCTTGCTTTCCCATTCCCCTAGTTTGTGATGGTCAAACTCAAAGAACACGCCTTCACCGTTGACTTCTATAGCAGGTAGCCAATCAGGAGGATTGAGGGCAAGAGGAGTTCGATCCTTGTAGGTTGCGCCGGGGGCGTATGGTAAGAGCCGGGTAAACGACCGTAATGCGCGCACTTCTCGCAAACGCGTAACCAGCATGACCCTAGAAAAGAATTGCCCAACCGTCGGGGACAGCTGGCCTGTAGGAATACAAACAAAGTCACCGCCTCTGTCCTGGGGGTAGCCGTGGCAAAGCGCCCTATATTCCTCTATCTTGAGATCTCCAATATCTTCACCGCCGCTCTCACTTGCCTGGCGCTGCAACGCAACTTCCACCACATCTTCCAGTGCGAATCCAGACAAGAGAACCGACTTCATCTGAGAAAGAGTGTTGCGGAGTATGACGGGATCCCTGAGAGTTTTAAGGACAGTCCAGTGACGATCAAGCACTGTGAAGACGGCGTCCGACCACGGAGGAATTGAAAGGCTGGATTCCACCACAGAAAACCATACGTTGGAAGCGCCGCGTTGCAGAGTCCGGGCGATCTCATCGCAATCCTCAGGTTCGCCTCCTAACCAAGGTCTCCGGCCTGAGCACTTGCCTATTGCATTCTTGGCAAAGGCTCCATTCATGCTCCGAGCAGCGCCACACGTGCACCGGATCAAAATGCTCTGTAAAGAGGCTGACATCCCGGTGGTCTCCATGTACAGCTTGTGTTTCGCCTCCGTTCTTTCCCTTCCTGCGTGTACCCACTTAAAGAATGGGAAGTCGTCGATATGGCCTCGGGAACAACACACGACAAAACGAGAAGGGACTAGACGGCCTTCGCAGGATCGACACCGGACTTCCTCAAGCAGAGAACGATGCTCTTGTAGGAGCCCACAATCGGCACACGAGTGCCAGACCGGGAATCGGAGAACCGGCACGTCCTTACTTTCCTGATCAGAGGGCGGGAGAACAAACCCGTTTACGCGAAGTCGCCGGGAGAGTCGTGGCTCGACAACATCGGGCTCACCAACCGTCCAGTGGTCGAGGCCGGCAATCATGTATGACTTGTCGTTGAACGCGATCAGCGCACCAACGCCATACGTCGTTACGAGCTGAGCGCGGCGAACCTCCCCGATCTTCATTCGATCCTCACTATATAGAGATCAGAGCTCTTGTCCACGTCCCGTAGGCTCCGCAGTGTTTTGAATTTCCCGGCTGCATCAGGATGTTCCTCATACGCTTCGACCAATAGGGAATCTCGCGGCGACTTATATTTGGCAAAGAGCAGCGCCTGATGCTCTGCCACCTCTGCCTTCCAACGTCCCAGCAAAAGCCGGAATTCTTTATCGACATTCTTTAGCTCCTCGCTGTCCCCCAACACCTTTGCGGCGCGATCTAGGATAATCTTTCTAACTTGCTCGACGTCGCGATCAAGCGTGTCCACTTCTGAGGCGGACGCGTTGGGTCGGAACTTGCTCCCTAAGAGGCGCGCTAAGGCAACTAGCACGGCGTGAAGGCCGCGATCCCGTGCACGCGGTGAAAATGGTGTCACACTGCTCGATTCCACCTGGCGATACAAGGCGGAGTGGTAGCTGATGAAATTCTCGTAGTGGGACCGATCACGAGAACGTGCGGAGTTGAATAGAGTCACCACCAATCCGGGAAAACGCCGTCCGACACGACTGGTCGCCTGAATGTACTCTGCTGTCGCTTGGGGCTGCCCCATGACGACCATCAGGCCAAGGCGCTCGACATCAACTCCGACAGAGATCATGTTCGTTGCGAGCAGAACGTCTATCGCCTTTGGATCCGGGAACCGTACCTCGATGCTTTTGAGATTGGTCGGTATCTCTGCCGACGGAACCCGGCTTGTTAATTCAATCGGGTCCTGAAGGGCGCGAGGAGGCATCGCCAGTTGTTGGCTTAAGTACTCCAGCCTATCGGTCACGTCGTCTTGGACTTGCAGCATCGCGCCACCCAACACCCGCAGACTATTGAAATAACCCAACAGGGTCCAATACGTATCTCGCACAACATCAGGCCCGCTTACATCCTTAGCAGCCTGCAGTAGAGCTGAATAGCTGCGAATCATCAACGTCGAATGCGATGCCCCAGGCGCCATGCACCCGACATACAAGCGCGTGCCTTTTTTGTCCGCCGGAGTCTCGCGAGCGAAATAAGAATCGCCTGCGTCGATCGCTGGTGGGGGGAATTGCCTCACCTGCCGATCAAACAAAGCTTGCGTCTGAGTTCCTGCACGGCGGATTGTGGCCGTCGATGCGACCACTTTGGGACGTACTCCGTTGGAAGTGCAAAGTGCATCTATTGCGGTCTCGTATAAGCCAGTAAGCGTACCAAGGGGGCCCGATATCAAATGCAACTCATCCTGAATAATTAGTTCGGGAGGTGGGCAGTCGGGAATGTCGCGATTAAAGAGAGATGCCGTTTCCGGCTTCCACGGTAGGGCTGCAAATTTATCTACGGTCCCAATGATCAAATCTGGTCGGAACTCGTATATGTCTTCGTCAACTAAATAGACGGGAAGACCTTTTGCAAATTCGCATTCTTTTTGTTTACACGTGATCATCAGTCGCTTGTCGGCTGCCTTTTGCCAGTAATTCCGGTGATCAAACAGAGCGCCGCACCAGAGACATCTCGGGAGCTGCATGGGATTGCCGCTGTCAAGGGTGTCACCGTGGGCGAGTCTTTTGAGAGCGTCACCACACTCCTTTCGAGTGTTCGGTGTCGCCGCCTTCCCTACCCAGAGACCCACGCTTATCGCCTGTCGTCCCAGGCTTTCCGCATTCGCTGCTCGAATCAGCTCGCATGCGCTAATTAAGAGAGAAGCCCGCTCAAACTGCTGAATCGTAAGTAGTCGGAGTGTGTAACGCATGAGTACGGTGACGCCTGCAGCCTTACCTTTGCTCCGAAGCCTGCGAAGGAATATTGTGAAAGCAATCAACCCAAGATAAGCCTCAGTCTTACCTCCTCCCGTAGGGAACCACAGCAGATCAGCAATGTCTCGGTCAGGAGACTTAGAATTAGCGATACCCCCTAGAGACAAAAGGATGAACGCAATCTGAAACGGGCGCCAAGTATACTCTTCCGACTCGATCGGCTTCTCTGCTGCCCGACCGGTTTTCATCCACTCGGTTCGTGCACGCTGTTGGAGCATCGCTCGATTGGCAAGCTGGAATGCCGAGCGGGATACTTTGTCCGCACTGAGCAGAGAAATGCCATCTCGGATCCGCTGGGCAGCTTTGCGGCAGGCTTCAATGTGCATCAAAGCGACGGAACGTAAGTCGGCAGCTAATGAAGGTACGGCGGCTTCCTCTGTTTTGATCCAGCATTCGTAGTCGTCGCACAGCGCAATTAAACTGAGCTCGGATTTCTCCCAGTCACCAAAGCCGAGCGACTTCATACTTAGACCCTTTACTGGGATATCCGAATTACTCTCCACGATCTTGAGGTCGTAGCGAGGGACGACTGAAGTATGAATCTCGTTCGCTCGTTCTCCATCCTTCGTGAGTGTCCATTCCGCAGCACAACCGTGACCGACAGCAAAGGTCCGAGCGTCACGATATAGCAAGCGGTAGGATTCCAAGTCATCATCTTCAATTGACAGCTCTTTCCGCCGACGCTCGACAAAAGGTGAGCGACCGAAGTCCGACGCGACAACGCTAAGCCCAACCTGAAAGAAGGCTAGGGAATCTCGCGAAACTGACCGATCTTGTGCATTCGCAACGTTGGTGTTCACCAAGACGGTAGTGACTGCCACTACCCCGTTCTCAACAGCACGCACCCTGTAATACAGCTCGAGACCAGGAGCAATTTCTTTGCGCTTACCAGAAATCGGGGTGTTGACAGGAATAATTACTGGGCTAGGTTTTAGAGCCTGTCGACGCCATGTGGAACGCCGTCTCCCACCGGTTCCGGAGTCGGCGCTTGCCCCCTTCAATTCCTCGTAACGCGCGGCCGAGGCCTCAACTGACACAGAGGGTTCCTCCGCATCCACAGCGAAGGTTATTCCCATCGACGATGGATACCGTACATTCGCCAACGCGATCGGTGGATCAGGAGCAAAATCCTCGCCGTCATCATCGGGCAGGTCGTTATCTTCATCAGTGTTCAATGTGTCTGCCGATTTGGGATAAAGTATGCCAGCGATGTATTTCGTCAGTGGTGCATCGACAATCACCTCATCTTCAGCTCCCGGTCCTACAATGTCCCTTTCCAAAGCATGGACCATTGCTTTCCGAAATTCATAAAACGGATTTAGAGGCCCTGATCTCACTTGAGTGCCCATTTCGCTATCCATTCTTCAACGTGATCTGATCGTCTTCGGTTGATTTGGGGAGGTATGGCCAATCCCCCATGCCAGCGATGCGAACACGTAACCACATACCACTCGCGCCAAGTCCATACTTTCGGGAGGTGGCGGGACTCGCGGCGACGGTATCAATCTGCTCCACTCGCGCGCTTAAGATTTCTTCAGGCCAATTAATCTGGTAGTTACCCCAAGCCTTGGGGGAGCGAAGTGCATCACGATACGCATAGAAAGAGTCCACCGAGGTTACGCCGATCGGTGTGTCATTGTGCTGGAGAACGTAGTGAATCCGCGGCGGACCCTCTTGAGCCGCAATCTGGATTCGTCGCAAGCCGATAGGGTCGCCGATCTTTACAGACGACTGGATGTACCGTTGAATCGCAGGAACGTCCCCCTCGTATCCAAAGCCGCCTGCTGGCTCGATGCTGTGAACGTCCGACGGCATAATCTCGAATCCAACAACAATTGGGAACCGTGTACCTTTGCAGAAGTGATACAGGCGCCATCGCCCGTTCTTGTCTTTTCCGAGGCGGCAATCGCGTGGGTCGTCCAAACGTTCAAGTGTGCGTCTGGCACGAGTCAGGGCTACATAAAGGATGCGCGCCTCCTCGCTGATGTCTCCGTCCGAGTTGTCCGCCACGGTTCCTTCGCCGGAAGGATCAGCTATTAGGACATGAGAGAACTGTAATCCTTTGGCCCGATGAACTGTACTAACGAACAACGTACCTCTTATTGGCTCACAGAGTTCATCGGGGACATCTCCACTCTGGAGCGCCTCAGATATACGCGCCAGATTAATTGATTTTCCCCCAGATCTGTCTATCCGTCGTTGCAAGAGTCGCCACGCGCTTTCCTGATCTTGTGGACGGAAGTCCGCCGGACAAGCAGCACAGGCCTGAAGAAATTCGGCCTTCGTTAATTGAACTGATTCAGCACCCCTAAAAACCACAGCGAGCCACGGCGGCAGGCAACGATCCGTCTGGTCGCGCATAACGGTATGTGGAATTCTATGTCTGTAGAGCTCCCGTGAAAGCACTAGCGCGTGTGCGTTTGTTCGGGCGAGAATCGCCGTCGTAGCCGTCGAGCGTTTCAATCCTGGCACCCGTTGTTCTAGCGTAAAGGTCTTGAGGTCACGCAGATTTCTCCTCAGCCTTTCGTGAACTCGACCGAAATCTGGGTCCGATGAGATCAGCTCCTCGCGAGCCCACAAAGCTCGCCGCGAGTCATCCGTTTCGAAACGGAAGTTCTTGCTGAATTGTCGCTGCAGTAGCTCTGAACCAAAGTGATCGCGCAGCCATATAAGCATCTCAGAGGCCTTTGTCTGAACAGGATCGTTCCGAACTTGCCAGTCGTAGATGCTCTGCGCTGGATCGGAGAAGAGCGTGAAGCCACCACGCTTGGCGACCACAAGTATCAACTCACGAACCATCAGTTGTCTTTCTCCGACCAAGTCTTGCAATTCGTCAACTATCAGATGCTTAAAGTCGAAAAGATTCCGGAGTGCATCTTTGTCCCCAATCGAAACGAGTTGTCTCGCAAGGCAGATCCGTTCCTCGTAACTCTTGCCTAGCAGTTCTCCGGCGGACGGACAATTATTTAGTAGACGGCTAGCGAAGGAATCAAATGTTCGTGCGCGCACATACCGTGCATCGCTCTCGCACGAGGCAAGACGCTGGCGTAACTCGCGCACGGCCGCCCGAGAGAAGGTCAGAACTAGAACGTTCCCATGCTGGAAATCGTCGTTGCCGAGAAGCCTTTCAACCCGGTGCACGAGCGTCTCCGTCTTACCAGTTCCCGCACTTGCGAGCACTAGAAGCTTGCACAGTGCCGGCGCTTCAACGACATTTCGTTGTTCTGAGGTGGGTTCAAAATCGTCTGTCACTCAACCTCTTTCCACAGATGCTCGAAATGGCGGAACGCTAGAGTCAAACCGTAACGCTCAAGATTGTCGCGCACATTGACAATTAAGCATCGCTCCTTGCCCCCATTTTTCGGTCCTCTAAGCCCCCGACCTATCATCTGCTGATATATGTTAGGGCTGAACGTCGGGCGGGCGACGTAGATTGCGCGGACCGAAGGTGCGTCAAACCCTTGTGTCAGGACGCCATAGTTCGCCAAAACGCTGATCTCGCCGGTTCGGAACTTCTCGACATAGTGCCTCCGGGCTCCGGCATCCGTGTCATAAGACACTGCGGCGGCCCGAATCCCACTGAAGTTCAACATTGCAGCCATGACCTGCGCGTGCTGTACTGAGGCAGCAAACAGAATTGCTGTCCATCCGGGGCCGACGAGACTTTCAAGTGATTGAATCGAATCGATCAGCGACTTATTGCGATTGTGATCAGCTCCAAGCCTCTCCTCAACCGTCGCTGGGAGACGTTGAAAGCGCTTCAGCTCGACTTCTTCTTCGTCCGACAAAGACACTTCACTACCGTCGATCAGTCGATGATCAACGCGCGCAAGCACGCCCGTCTCCTGCAACTTGGCATAAGGATCCTTGCCTAGGACGGCGAGATCGAGTCGGTTTCCTCCAAAACGCCCGACCAATCTCTTGGTTTCTTCTTCAGAGTGCCCACGAAAAGGCGTCGCCGTCATTCCAACTAAAGGGCATCGATCCTGTTTCTCTTCACGCGAACTGAAGTCAATACCAAGAACCCGCAAGACGTTCGTATACTCGGGTGTAGTTGCACCGTGGGCTTCGTCTACGACAATGCAGGAGCATTGTTGAAGCCATTTGTATGCGGACTCGCCGACACAACTATTCAGTTTCTGAATCGTGGCAACTACTACGTGCGGCCCCGTGTCGATGGCATGAGCGCGATTTGTGCTCCAGAGGCGGCTTAGAGACAAAACTCTTCTGTCTCCGAGTGTTCGCCAGCAATCGCTCCAAGCGCGAACCGCCTGCTCGCAAAGCTCGTCGCTCTGGGCGATCCATACAATTGGAATCTGGAGAGCATCCTCCTTGATCGCTTCGATTAGCGCTTGTACCACCACGCGAGTTTTGCCCGCCCCTGTGGGTAAACACAACAGGCCGCGCGACGAGCCGGAACGCAGCACTATGCGCTTGAGCTTTTCGCATATGCTTTCCTGGAAATCGTGCAGCTTCGGAAGTCGCGGAGGCCCTTCGATCTCGAGGAGCGGCTCGCGCCGTGCGCTCTCGAAACCGGCGAACTCCTTACCAAACCCCAGAGAGGAAGCGAACTCTACCGCTTGGTTCCCGCCAGCCCAACGGCTCGGTGGATCCAGTCCAGTTGCTGAAAGATCGTCGCGGAATTCGCGTAGTGCATCGACGCCGTACGCAGCGAAGGCGAGTTCCGCAGTCTGCTCGGGCGTAAGGCGACCCAGATCCGACTCGACTGCGTCTGCTAACCCGACGGGCAGATGCTTGCGGATCTTCTTTACACCTACCGCCTTTACGAGCCTCGAAGCTAGGGTGGGTTCAGACCTGATAGCAGCGCATTTACGCTCGATGTCCTCTCGCTTACGGTGCTCAAGAATGGCGTTTTTTTCGCTCTCGTCCAGGTCTAATGCGAAGTGGAGGTTGATATTTTCTAGAAGGACTGTGTCATCAAGATTGGCCCGGTAGTACATTCGATCATTCTCAACATACCAATCGCTTGCGACGCTCCGCTTCCCAGCAGGCGTGAGCGTTTCAATCCGCAGATCCGAACAGGGAGTCAGCGTCGCGACTTCCAACTCCGGCGCGCACCCCTGCAGAGCTGGAAAATAAGTTAGGACTGCCACATCCGGGCCTGCGGGTACGGCAACCGGGGTTGTCTTTACCAGGCCTAGACCTGGAATCAGCCCCCAAGCCTTCACCAGCTTCTCGGCTCGGCTGGTGTCCTCGACGAGCAGCGCAGGGTGACCGCTTTCCACGAGCGCTTCAAGATCGCGCTTTGATGAAACAACCGCTATAGAAGAACATTTGGCTCGTGAAAACTCTTTGGCGATGCGGCAGGAAATCTGTTCTGGCTGCGCGGGTCGATACAGGCACGCTTCGGCGTAGAAATCGCCTACCAGCGCAATGTCTTGTACCTCGTATGCCCGATTCATAGCTTCTTGCCAGTGATTGAGCCGCAGGTCCTTCAGACTCGTAGGCAGAGCTAATTTGGTAACGTCAACACTGCTTTCGGGAACCGGGAAAAACCTCTCCCAGCGCCTTAGTTCGGGGCCGACGCATTGATTCACAGCGCGAACCCCTAAAGAAGTCGAGATCAAGCCATGGCGCTTCGCCATCCACAGCGAAGGAGCGTCAACAGAGACCCGGGGATAACTGTTCCGTGTGATGTGCTCTATTGTCCAATCAGGCTCGCGCAATGATAGGAGGTACTCTGTAAATTTTGCCTTGCTGACATCGCTCAATTCATAGAAGGGTTCCAAGGGTCCAACGGAGCGAGTTTGCCAAAACGAGATATGAGTCGCTCTAGGATGACCTATGCCTTTGGGCAAGGCGGCGCGAAATGCTTCGACCGCATCCTGCTTGTATTTGTCTCCCCAGAGTTCATCTAGCCCTCCGCCCCGCGCTATTGGTCTGTCATTAATACCGACCACCTTTAAGACAGCCATGGACTTGAGGTGATACTCCATATCAACCGTCACACTGGGGTCTCGTTGTGCGTCGACAACTGGCCCAGGCAGTAGGACAGAGCGGCGCGGGCGAAACTTGCCTGAGGATGTTCGTACGTGAACTAAATTAAGATCATCTCGCCCTTCCAGAGCTCCAATTACGTATTCCGGCAAGACTTCTGCAAAAGTCCAAAATTTGAGCCAATCAGTTTCAACAAAATTCTTGAAACCATCGGCAATGAAATGACGGAAGTCTCCGCCATCATCTGCGTCAGAGACTCCCAACTCCCGCAGGAACTCAGCGGTGTCATCGTTTGCTGTGAGCGCCGGATGGACGACCGGCAGATCAGACGTTTCGGAGGTAATGTTGTTGAAAAAGAGCTTCCCTTCAAGAGGCGCTACAAGTGCACCTCCTGACGTGAGGACAATCTGAGCTTTACGCACTTCATCCCGCATTACGGCGGATTCAGAGTCGTGCCAAAGCACAGAAGCAACGCGCAAGGCTGCTATCGAATGCCGTGGCGTACTACCAGCGGCAAGGGCTTCCAACCACTCTCGAGGCGTAGCTGCCTTCCCACTACCCTCAAAAAGCCGCTCCATGCGAGCGCGTCGTTCTCGTGATTCACACGTGGTGTGGGGCCAGTTGAATGGGCGTTCTGGAAACTCAGACCAAGTGCTGTAAGCTTCCTCCGGCAGGTGCGCTGGTGTACAGCGCAGTTCCGACGGACTTCGAGGGACCCCAAATTGGTCAGGCACGCTTGCTTTGACTTTGGCGCACTGATAGATGGATACGTTTAGGAAACGGTCAGCCCAAGGCGGAGATTCGTCTATACGACCCGGTAGGACATTGAGAATCCAACCGGGATCCTCGCCTTCCACGATCTTGGCAAGGCTGTCGGCTACAAGCACTGCGGCTCGTGCTATTAGCTCCTCGTTAACTTTGCTTGGGAGCAAGTACTGCCGATCCACGTTCGTTTTCCATGGCGCATTTAGAATTCCGGAGAGACCCATCTCGACGGAAGTTGGGAAAAACGCCCAGAAACGCCCTCTTCCCATGCGGCCTTCCAGAGGAACAGCCCAACTAAGGGGTAACACGTCCCGGTCAGCAAGTTCGCCTGCATCTTGTCGCGCTTCGGCCGTCGGGCGATACGCCACGGGTAGAAGCTTCCAGCGCGATAAGCGGCCTGCCTCTACAAGAGAGATCATGTCCCCTTGTCGTGTTTGTCTGACTTCTCGACGCATTGGTCGAGTTCGGTCGTCCAAAACCACGGTAGAAACGTGGTTAGCGAAGAGAACAAACTCAGAGGGAAAGTCGGCCAAGTCCCGCCCGAGCCAAGCCCCGGTTCCAGGAAGTAAGGGCAACCTGACCACCGTGCTCGCCCACGTCATCAGCTCATGAAGGACTGAATCCTGATTTCCGCGCTCTTCTGGGTCGGTTGGCTTGGCAACACGCAGGATTGGATACTTGTCGACATTCCCCACACACGGGCAGATCTGTTCTTCGGCAAAACCTTGGCCAAAAGTGAACGACCCGCTACGGCTAAAAAACTGCGGCCCACTGCTAATGCGAAGAACGCTCTTGAAGCCAACCCCAAAGCGACCAATCTCGAAGCCGCGCTTGCGTGATAGATTCGAGCCGAGCAGGGCCTCAACACCACTCGTCGTAATGGGGGTTCCTTCATTGGCACAGTACAGCGCTTCATCCGTGAGCACAATTTCAATTCGGCCAGGCGTCTCGATCATTTCATCGGCACCGTTCTGGACCAATTCATAGATCTGACGGTGCTCGTAGCCACCTTCAAACACTGACCGTTCAATATTGGCGTGTTCCTCTACTAGGAGGGGATTCACGCGGTAGGCGGCAAGGCACTGGTTGGAAATCTTGACGACATGTCGCGCAACTTCTGAATCTACACCGGCCCAAGTTAGCGGAATGGAGTTCTCAGGACTCATGGCCAGAGCGCGAAAAAGAAAGAGTTTAGCACCTTAAGACGAGGAAAGATGTCTTCAAGATCACAGCCCTTGGTGAACCTAGGGGGAATAACTTGTTGCGGAGGCGGTTTGTCATCGATGCCAGCCTATTGAGAATGGTATGGGTAAGGTCGTTGCCGGGAGTTTATAAAGATGATGCTCGTCTAGGCAGTCCTGCCTAGGACGTATTGTTCTTGTAGGCTGTTCTCTATCGTGCCGATACGCGCCTCGCGAACAGATTGAATTGCCGTTCTCGGATCCGCTCCAAACTCTATCAAAAGCCGAGCAGCTATCGTGCCCGTTCTGCCCAGACCACCCTTGCAGTGAATAACAATATTATGTCCAGCTTCCAGCAGAGCATGGAGACGTCGTCCTGCGTCCGCCCACGAATCCTCGAAACTTTGGTCAGGTATGCCCTGGTCTGGGATTGGCAGTTGGTACCACTCAATCCCCAACTCTGAAGCTTTGTCCCGCATCTGATGAGGAGAAACGCGGAGTGATTGGAGCTCGTTATCTGGCATAAGGGTCACCAATGCTGCCGCGCCAAAATCTCTGATCGCCCTCATGTCATCATCCAGGCTTCGGTCCCAAACGCCTGAAAGCGCATCAGTCTGCTTCTTACTAGGGCAGAATGTCAGGCCAATACGACCAAATGCTCCGCCAACAGCTACAGAATCAATCCTTAAGGGATGCGACGTACTCGTCTTCGATGGATGCATTGAGAAAACTCGATTTTTGTTGAAATGCCTTCGACTCTTTTCGCTCGCGGCGGCTGCGGCGTGCTATAAGTCAATGCGCAATTGTGTCCCCTCGCAACCCGTCAGCAAAAGACTTAATCAGCTCAGTGTGCGCAAGCTTCCGACGCCAGTCTTCGGGTATCCCGTCCTCCCCGTAGTAGGCACCTGCGATCTGACCATAGACAGCTCCGGTTGTGTCCGCATCGTCGCCAAGATTCACGGCGAGGAGACACCCCTCACGAAATGAATCGCTGCTATAGAACGCCCAGAGGGCTGCTTCAAGGCATTTTACGACGTAGCCGGTGCCTTTTATTTGTGGTGGTCTCAATCGTTTGAACGAGCCATTTGCAATGTCGTCAATCTCCGCCACAAGGCCATTTGTTTGCCAATATTCTTGCACTGGCGAATAGCGATCCGATAGCAATTCCTCCTTCGTGACGCCCAGGACAGCTCCGACTATCAACCCTCCAAAGTATCTACACGCATCGATAGCACTCGCGGACCCGTGGGTTGTCCGGGAGCTCTCACCGGAGAGGCGAATCGCTTCCGGGGGGCTTTGCACGTAGAAGAGAGGAACAGGAGCCAATCGCATCAGCGAACCGTTACCCGCTGACCGTGGGTCCGACGATCCGCAGAAAGGCTCATGTGTTTTAGCGAATTTCGCGAGTGCAGCCTGCACTGTGGTCCCGATGTCAAATACGCGACCGTTGCTGCTCAGGTGGCCATGCCTGGCCCATCGAGTATACCGCTCCAATTGGTCTACCGGATCGAACCCGCGCTTCTCAATTAAACTCTCCGCCAGGCAAAGAGCCATGGAAGTATCGTCAGTCCACTCTCCGGCCGTGAGGTGGAAAGGACCCCCGCCCACCATCTCATCAATCTTCACGAACGATCCTGGTGATCTAAATTCAAGAGTGGTCCCGACGGCGTCCCCAACTGCGAGGCCGAGCATAGCGCCTCTAGATTTCGATCGCAGACTCATTCGTGCTACACCTCTAGGTCATTTCGCCTGACTATCTCTGCTGGGTGGCTAGACGCTCACGTTCTGTCACAAGTTAGTCTGGTTTGCCACCATAGGCCGCGGTGCCGTGGTGGCGCCAAACTCCGCTAGTTCGCAGCTAGAGCGCCGGGGCAGTTCTGGCAATCTTGTCTGAACATGCCAGAGGGCCGTCAGGCAACAAGAAATTTGCGGAGACGATCTGCGAGCTTCGGAGACCTCAGTTGGCACTCCCAGATGACTAATGTCCTCCACCCCAGCGCCCGCAGCGATCTGATCGCTGCCGCGTCTCGCTGAGAATTACGGTCAAGCTTTTGGTTCCAGAATGCCCGATTGCTGGTTGGGCGTCTGCCTTGCGAGCAACTGTGGCCATGCCAGAAGCAGCCGTGCACAAAAATCACTCTCCGATATTTCGGGAGGCAAATGTCCGGGCGGCCAGGCAGGTTCTTTCGATGCAGGCGGAACCGGAATCCCATGCGATGCAGCAGCGAACGGACGGTCAGCTCCGGTTTGGTGTTGAAGCTGTGCACGCTGGCCATGACGCGGCTGCGCTGCTCACGGTTGATCGTGTCTGCCATCGCTGCTAAAGGATAACGCTGTTGGCCCTAGAGGGACGTCGTGAAGCGGGTTGCCTTCAATCGTGCATCTTGAACTCAGCGGCCTTCTTGTGCCCCCGGATGTTGTCGTAGCTCACTGCCAGTTGCGACCCGAGCTTCACCTTCCGGCCGTAGTCGTTCACTGGCTCGTTGTCCAGCGTGCCGAAGACCAGCCGCTTCCCGTCGTCAGTGTGGTCGACAATCATCCACATCCACTCGCCGATCCCCGTTGTCTCGTCGTGGAACTCGACCTTGACGTAGTCCCCCTGCTCGTAGACAGGCTGGCATTTGCCCTGGTGATCCCGCGGCAGCCAGCAATTCGGCGTCTTCTGGCAGTCCTGCTTCATGGATTTGTTTTGCTGATGCCACCAGAAGCGGTTCGCCTTCATGGCGGCTTCGTCGGGCGTCGTGCCCGCGTCGTGTTCGCCCGAGAAGTCGAACGGCCACTGGCCTTGCCAATCCTCCATCGGCATGTTGATGGAGCGCAGCGCGTCCTTGACCTGTTCTAGCCAGATTTCGTACGCCATCTTCGTCTATAGTACCCGTTCAGGGGAACTCCATGAACTGCAACCGCTGCGGCAAAGAGGCCAACGTCCATATCATGAGCATGTTCAACACCGAGGAGATTTGCATGGACTGCAAGGCCGCGGAGGAGATGCGCCCGGACTACAATGACGCCGTCGCGACCGATGAAAAGGCTATCCGAAGCGGCAACTACAACTTCCCCGGAATAGGCTTGCGCAAGAACGAGGCCTAATCCTGCGGCGATCCGCGCTAGGTGCAAGTGAAACGCAATTTCTCCAACAGCCTCACCATCGCCAGCGTGTCCTGCCCGCAATAGTCCAGCAGCGCCTTCCTGATCCTGTCCCGCTCGGTCTGATCCAAGCCGCCCCGTATGAGCGACTCCCAGGCCAGCCCGGCGTCTGTGCCGTCCGCGACCTCCATGCCTGCGTAGGTCATCCCCGGCACGAGCGCGGGAAGCACGTTCTTAATTGAGTATGACCCTGCAAAGTTCGGATGGTACACGTGGTTCCTGACCACGGGGAGCAAGTCCCACAGACGCCGCTGGATTTTCTTGATGCGTCCCGCGAACTCGGGCATCCAGGCCGCAAGCTCCGAGAGCCGCTGCGACTCGAAGGCGCTGTATACCAAGATGCTTCCGCTCCTGCCGAGGACAGAGCATAGCGAAGCGATGAACTCGCGCCGCGGATCAATCGTATCCGTGGCAAGGAACTCATGGTGCTCGGGTTCAGCTCCAGGTTCCCCCAGCACGTGGACCGACCACTGAAATGGCAGTTGGTCGTAAGGCCGCATTCCCTGAAATCGCGGGATCGCCGGGTTTACGGACTCGAAGTCCATAAAGAAGAGAGGGTATTTGAGGCCTTTCAACTCTTCGCCGAGGTCGGCACTGAACCAGGGTTCTCCCGTCTGCACGCTCGTGGCCGCACGCCGCTGGCGCTCGTTCAGCGGGAAGTCGTCCGGGATGTCGCGGATGGACTCGACGCCAATCTCCTCCAGCTCCTCGACGGCGCTCGCCTGGATTCGCGGCAGGTAGCCGACGTGGTCGTCGGGGCGCGGCGGATTGCAGCGGTCGAAGAACTCGCAGGTGACGGGCTCGGTGCAATGGCTTCCCGGAGGGAAGTCAGGAGCTTTCAGCATGTTGAGAACGGTGAACTCCGCCCGCAGCTGGAACGTGAGCTTGGGCTGCAATCTCTTAACTCGCCTAGTCAGGTTTCGGATGCGAAAAAACTGTCGTACATCAATGGAGCCGCCCTGGAAGACGTAGTTTCGGTTGACGTGCATGAGGCACGACGCAGCCAAGTCAAGACCTGATCGGGAGACGACGCGGGCTTGGATCGCCACGTCATCGAGGTAGTGCTCCTTCAGGTCGGTCGTCGACTTGACCTCCAGCAGCCGCCATCGTCCGTCCCTGCGGCGCTGCAAGACATCCACCCGCACGAGCACGCCGCCGTTCCCGAACGTGCCCTCGAAGATGGCCGGGACCTCCGGGTTCGCGATCAGCTCGCGCGTGGCGCGAATCGCCTGCTCCACTCCATCGGAGCTGTGAACCTCCACTCCTCTGGGGAACATCTGGCGGGCGAGCAGCCCGACCTCACGACCTTGCTCCATGATCGCTTGGTCTGAGGCATCCGGCCCCGCCGCCAGCCCCGGCTCGTGCACCTGAAGGTAGAGGCGCTTGAGGCACTGCACGCCCGCGACGAATTTGGATTTGCTGATTCTGATGTTCACCGCAGCGCCTCATCTTCCATCTGCTTCACTATGCTCCTGAATCCTCGCATTGCAGAAATCAACTCGGACCGCGCTGCGTCCTCCTGCCAGTCGCGGGGCACGACAAATACTTCGTAGTCGTTCTCCACGCCCTTGTTCCGGTGATCTTCGGCTTCGAAGAGATCGAATGTCACAGCGACATTCCGGCTTTTGACATCGCCACCTTTGTCGAGATCGAGCGAGGAGAGCACAAACACATGGAAATAGTCCATCAGTTGCCTCCTCCAAAGAAAGGTAGAGTGTTGTGCGCGCGGTCACAAGAGTGCGTACCTGTCCGCTCGCCTCTTGAACGAATCTCGTCAACGTCACCTTGTCTCACCTGAGACAAGGTCGCTTTCGCCGCGAGCTCTTTATAAAGCCACCACGCGGATAGCAGAAGCAGAGGGGCAAACACCGCGAACGGGGCGACTGCGAAGTAGACCGTGGGGCTCTTGCTCACGGCATGGAACGCGAGGTTGAACGAGACCTCGGCGGCGATAGTGCCAAGGAAGCCGACCAGCGCCCACCCGCAGGACGCGATCTGGACGCGCATCCCGCACGATGCGGCGGTCCTGTTGCCGAAAGTCGTCGTCCGCAGGACGCGGCGGAGGCTCATGAAGAACGCGGTCCAGACGGCGGAGACGAAGGGGCCCGCCGCCATGTAGAAGAAAGCCAAGAAGCCAGGGTAGCTGCCAGCGCCGCCCGCGATCGCGAACAGCGAGACGCCTACGACGATCGCCGGGGCGAGAAGCAGGAAGCCCAGGATCGCCAACTGAGTCAGGATGAACCGTCCGATCTCCCTCAGGAATTCCATTCGTGTCCCTCCTATTTATCTTGTCCCGGCGAAAGCTACGTGCCGGTCGTCGGTCGGACGCGCCCGTCCCCGTGCGGCTTGGGCAGCATCTTTGGTCCGGCGGCATTGTCGCAGAGAGCCTGCAACCGCCCCCTGTACTTCGCGGTCAGGCCGGAGGCTGCCTCGATTGCCCTGGATGCCTTGCTGAGCTCCTTCTCGACCTCATCCAGATCGACGAACGTGCGGCGGACTTCCTCCGCCATCGCGGAATTTGTCTGGAGGAAGTCGGGGCCCTCCGTTCTCATCCGCTCGAAGACTGGCCTGAGCACTTCGAGGTCCCGCGGCAGCCAGCGACGCGTCGTCCGGAGCACCCACACCCCGTCCTCCTGGCCCCAGCGCCGCTCGCGGTCAAGCTGGCGGAGCTGGCTTTCTTCCCTCGCTACGATGATCCCGACCGGACTCCGACGTTCCTTCGCGTCGCGTATCAGCTTCCTGATGTCGCTTTCGCTGACCACCGCCTTGTCCTTGTTGTCCACAAGAATGCACGGCTCCAGCGGAGCGCCGCTGGCATCGCGGTACGCCAATATGAAATCGCCATTCTTGGGGAGCTTCTCGCTCACGCAGATTCCTGCCCAAGTTCGGGCCTCTTCGGCGAAGTCGATCTCTTCCCGCTTGCCGATGCGAGCGACCTTCGACAACTCGGCTTCCAGCTGCTGGTTTTTCTCCTGGAGTTGTGCCACCTGTCTCAAGCAATCTTCGACTCGGTGAGCGATGGCATCCCTTTCGGATTGGGCGGTGCGCAGTTCGTCCTTGTGCCGCTCTCTGATCTCGGCGGTTCGTTTCGCCAGTTCCGTCTCGAATCGAGCCCACGCGCGCTGGTGCTCATGATCGTGTTTGCTCTGCAGCAGACGGAACGCCTCCTCGGCGCTGAGCTGCGCGACTCGTGCGAAGTCCTTCGCGCCGAGCCGGTCCAGAATCTCAGCGCGGGTGAGTTCGCCCGCGCCCGAGCACAACGGGCACTCGATGGTTTCTGTCGGCACCCTCACACTGTACGCAGCGGGAGGAAAAATCGTCCGGGCCCGGAGGAAATCTTCGGTAACGGCACCCGCTTCTCCGGACGATTTTCCCAGTCGCTCCGTACAGTGCAAGTAGGAGACGGGGATTGACGATCCGCGAATTGATCGAGGAGCAGCGAAGGCGCTTGGGCTCCGGCGAACCCGTGGAGAGGTTCGCCGCCTCCATGCTGATCCCCGCCGTGCTGGCGGAGCGACTCGCCGGATTGGCGGATCGCCAGGTCGGCCAACTGCTGCTCGACGAAGTCTGGCCAGGGCTGAGCCCGCTGGCTCCCGAATCCACGATCTGCCTTCACGCGGCGGACCGGCTGCGCGGCTCGCTGAAGAAAAGTCCCGGTTGCCCGAAGTGCGGCTCGGAGATGATCCGCCACGTCGGAATAGACGAACCTGATTTTCTGGAATGCAGCCTCCTCCGCTGCGGATTACGGATTGAAGCAACCTAGCTAACACTGCAAAGGAGCGTAGAGCGAATGAAGAGAGCGGCCCTGTACGTGCGCGTCAGCACAGTGGACCAGCACCCGGAGAACCAACTGCACGATCTTCGGCAGCTCGCAGCCCAGCGCGGGCTCCAGATCGTCGGGGAGTACGTGGACCACGGATTCTGCGGAGCGCGGGCGCGGCGGCCCGAGCTCGACCGGATGATGGAGGACGCCCGCCGCCACAAGTTCGACGTGCTGATGGTCTGGGCGTGCGACAGGCTCGCGAGGAGCACGAAGCACCTGCTCCAGACGCTCGACGAGCTTTCGGGGTTCGGCATCCAGTTCCTCTCGCAGCGCGAGGCGATCGACACGGAGGGCCCGCTCGGCAGGGCCATCATCGTGATCGTGTCCGCGATGGCGGAGCTTGAGCGGTGCATCATCATCGAGCGCGTGCGGGCAGGGATGCGCAGGGCGAAGCTGGAGGGCCGTCAGATCGGCAGGTCACGGCTGGACGTGAACCGCGAGCAGGTCATCCAAGACCGCCGCTCCGGGATGTCGCTGACGCAGGTCGCCAAGAAGCATCGCATCTCAAGGGCGAGCGTATGCCGTCTCATGAAGGCCAACGAGAATTCCCATCCCGCGCTCTTGGGTTCAGGTGCAAACCTTGAGCTAGAGGCTGGCCTCTAGAGTCGACATGGCTGCCGACGACAAAAACGAGCGAGCCGCGGCCTGCGCACGCACAGACCAGGTCGGCAAAGTGTTCCTCGTCGTCGGGCAGCGCGTGCGCCAGTGCCTCATCTGCGAAGAACTCTTCACGCGGCGAGCCTCGGCGGAACACGCCAAGGTGATCTGTTATCCGACCCTTTCTGACGTGCGCCACATAGGGAGACCAAATGAACGTTGGTGAACCTCTTCGGACGATTGTCGTCGAACCTCTGGAGCTTCCGGTGAGTGATCCCGCACGCGAGCCAACTTCTGAGCCGCCAGCGTCCAAGCCAGAGCCAAAGCCGGAGCCCGCGCAGGTGCCAGTCGCGCCGTGAAAATCCCTGATCTCATTTCGCCGATCGTCGGCCACCGCGTCTGGCGGTGGGATGCCGCCGGGCTCAGCTCGCTCAACGGCAAGCGATGGCTTCCGCGCCAGCCGCTGGCGGCGAAATGCGGGGCTGGAAACGCGCATGACGCCCGCGAGGTTCCGCAGATCGACTGCACCTGCGGCGTCTACGCGGCAAAGAACATTGAGCACCTGCGTCGATTAGGGTATGAGGGGCGCGGTATCCGCGGCGAGGTCCACCTGTGGGGAACGGTCGTGGAGCATGAGCTAGGGTGGCGTGCGCAGTTCGCCTATCCCAAGGTGCTGTTCCTGCCGCCCGACTTGATCTCGTCCGACACGAAGGAAATGGAGGCCCGTCTGGGAGCCATCGTAGCCTATGACATCGACATCTTTATGCTCGGCGGCGGACGGAAGATTCTCCTCTGCCGGAAGGGATCGGGCTTTGACGCGGCGGGGCTGGACTATCTGATCGGGAAGCGGACGGAGTACTACGTCCGACGCCAACGGGACAGAACCCTGATGAAGGGCGACCGCGTGGCGGTCCTCGGGCGCGGGATCGCGGTGGTCGAGCACGCCCATGACAGAGAGGTTCAGGCGCTGCTGTCGAACAGAACCATATTAAGGATGCGGCGCAAAGACATTGCCTGGAACCGGGGTAACATGCGGTGGGAAGCAGAAGTCCCAACTCCATAGAACGCCAATACCACACGAAACGGGCTCAGAATCTGGGCAATTTTCTAGTGGAGGGTCAGCAGACCGCCCAAGAGATAACCAGCCCCGGGCAAACAGTGTGCGACGGTCTACAATCGCAATGTGCAAGCTGATCCTGAAGAACGACGGCGACGGCGGCGGACTTACGTGGATCAGTTCCTTGCTTATTATGGAATTCACTTGGAGGTACTAGCTTCTTCTACTCAAGACCATCTGCTTGAGTGGGCTCGTCAAGCGACGCTTGTTGAGGACCAGCCAAGTTCAAACTTCGGGAACGCCATCATGGAACTGTGTAAAGCAGTCGAGTCTGAGTTGGCAGCTGGACTTGGAAGCATCCCCGCTCTCGCATACCTGACTAGTGGCACTCTTGGCGCAAAGAGGGTCTTCCTCAAGTCAGCTAAGTTGAACGACCAAACGAAGCAGCAACTGAAATCTCGGGGAATCAAACCTGGTTTTGTTTCATCAGACCTCCCGGGACTTTTGTCCGTCTTAGCAGACCTACGCAGCGAAACAGGTGCAGCTCACGGCAATGCCAAAATTCAGTCTGCTAGTTTGGCGGAAGCCAACCAAGCAAAGCAGTACGCAGGAAAGATTCTCAAGGGCATCGCAAGAAAGTCACCTTTGTGAAGGTCTTGGTCATTTGCACTGGAAATACCTGTCGCAGCCCCATGGCTGCGGGGCTTCTGACTTTGATTGCGGAGTCCAGAGGCCTAGCCATCGACGTGCGAACCGCTGGTCTCCAACCTACTGGCCATCGCGTGGCTGAGAATGCAATATCCGTAATGAAGGAGGTGGGAGTAGACATCTCGAACGAATATTCCAAGCCCGTTACCCCAGGGCTTTTGGCTTGGGCTGATGTCATTGTGTGCGTTAACAACGGTCACGCCGACTATCTCATCGAGGACTACCCTGACATTTCCCCAAAAATCCACCGCCTAGAATCTGATATCCGGGACCCGTACGGGGAGCCAGCAGCAGAATACAGAGAAGTCAGGAACGAACTACAAGTTCTTCTGTCGCGGTTATTTGATTCGTTTGGAACCGCAACTACATGAAGTTGCGCTGATACTCTCTGGCGCAACGCCGCACGAACTCAGCCCAAGTCAATGGCTCAGCGTTCACATGGCGCTTCGCGGCGGCTAACCGGCAAACAGCAAGCCATTCTTGGCTGCGTCCGGATTCTTTGCCGGACCAAGCTCAAGCGGAAATAAGTCCCTAGCCCTGGTGGTCAAAAAGGGTATTTTCGCGGCGGCCGCAAGTGCATGAATCAAATGCCCAAGAAATTCGGGTCTTTGCCAGTCAGCCCGGTATACCTTTTGCCCACTTCGTGGCGGGGATGCTAAGTCAGTGATGGGCGAAGTTGGGGCAAACCACGAGTGACTTGAGTGATGGGACAGCCGGTTTAATGGTGGATTCCAGCTGACAGCAATGCTATACTCGATTTCGAAAATGACGATACAGACCAAATCCATTATGAGACGGCGCGTCAATCGCGCTCGGCCCTCGGGATTGGTCTGATTATTCGCTAGATTTCCAAGTTCAGATTCGATTTTCGAGGCTCCGACAAAAGTCGGGGCCTTTTGGTTTTTGCGGATGTTCTTTGGCCGGTAGCCAAGCTGGAAAGGCACGTGACTGTTACTCACGCCATGCGCAGGTTCGAATCCTGCCCGGCCAGCCAGATTTGAGAAGTGGCTCGCTAGTTCAGTAGGAAGAACGCGGCTCTCATAAAGCCGTCGCGGATGGTTCGAATCCATCGCGAGCCACCAGTGGAGGGGCCTCCGGCGAGGAGCAGTGGCTTATACCCACTTCGGCGCCAGATTAGCGCGGCTAGACAGGTTCGACACCTGTACCCTCTACCAATTTTTCGCGCCGGTAGTTCAACGGACCAGAATAGTTGGCCTACACCCAACAGATGCGGGTTCAACTCCCGAACGGCGCACCAAGCAGGATTAGCTCGAAGGTCGAGCCCGCGGTCGATAACCGCGAGGTGTTGGTTCGATTCCAACATCCTGCACCACTTTGATGTTGAACATGGGTGACTGGCAGAGATGGCTGATGCACTCGCCTCTTAAGCGAGACCAGGCTGGTTCGATTCCAGCGTCACCCACCAGAGATTGCGGGATTGGCAGATATGGATATGCACTCGCCTTTTAAGCGAGACGAAGTGGGTTCGATTCCCACATCCCGCACCAGAGTTAGTTAAAAAAGAGGCGGCATAGCATAACGGAACAATGCGCCGAGCTTCTACCTCGGACGATGAGAGTTCAAATCTCTCTGCCGCTTCCACTGTGGGGATGTGGTCCAACGGATGAGGGCACAAGGCTACGAACCTTGAGATCAGAGTTCAATTCTCTGCATCCCCTCCACATTAGTTAGGCTCGCGTGGTCTAACGCATGATGACGCTTCGGTCCTAACGAAGAGGTCCGGGTTGGATTCCCGGCGCGAGTTCCAATGGGTGGGTAGTGTAATCGAACAACACGGCAGCGTCCGAAGCTGCAAATCCGGGTTTGACTCCCGGCCCGCCCCCCACTTTTGGGTCTTGACGGATTCTTGAAATGATGTAAGAGTGAAAACTGAGATACACGCAATGATACGCAAGCCCCATACCGATTGCTTCCCGACACCGGCCACGTTTACGTGGCAAGGAGCGGGGGAAGGTACGTTCATGTAACGGGGGCGATCCATAGCGCGTAGTTTTTCTGAGCCTCCGATACAAATCGGG
>Ga0187817_10000019_pt1 | contig 46240 bp, 30 predicted proteins | sample NC_wetland_sal_i_17_FD_132431 | JGI IMG/M metagenome (GOLD analysis project Ga0187817, IMG submission 132431) | Wetland sediment microbial communities from Neuse River Estuary, North Carolina, USA - SO4_2 | ecosystem: Environmental > Aquatic > Freshwater > Wetlands > Sediment | place: USA... | reverse complement strand
TTCGAAGTGAAAGACGTGAAGGTCAACTGGCCCGCCATGCTGGCGCGCAAGGACCGCGTCGTGAAGAAGCACGCCATGGGCATCGCGGCGCTTTTCAGGAAGAACAAGGTCGAATCCATCACCGGCTGGGGACGCATCGCCAGCCCGGGGCGCGTATCCGTCGAGAGCGGCGGCAAGACCGCCGACATCGAGACGACCTACACGATGCTGGCTTCGGGCTCCGAGGCGCGCTCGCTGCCGGGCGTCGAGATAGACGGCAAGACGGTTTTGTCCAACCGCGAAATCCTGATGCTGCCGGCCATTCCGAAATCGCTGGTGATTGTAGGCGCGGGCGCGGTGGGCGTGGAATTCGCCTCGATTTTCCGCACCTTCGGCTCGGACGTCACTCTGCTCGAAGCCCTGCCGCGCATCGTGCCGCTCGAGGACGAAGAAATTTCGCCGGAGCTGGAAAAAGTGTTCAAGAGAAAGGGCATGCGCGTCGAGACCGAGGCCAAGGTCGAATCGGTGAAGAAGGACGCCAGCGGCGCGACGGTCACGTTCAAGGACAAGGCCGGGAAGCCGCAATCGGTCTCCGCGGAGAAGGTGCTGATGGCCGTGGGCCGGCGCCCGCTCACGGAAAACACCGGCATCGAGAAGACCAAGGCGAAATTGGAGCGCGGCTTCGTGCACACCAACGCCTATATGGAGACCGCCGCGCCGCGCCTCTACGCCATCGGCGACATCGTCGCCGGAATGCCGCAACTGGCGCACGCCGCCTCGATGGAAGGCATCATCGCCGTGGGACGCATGGCCGGCAAGGACGTGCAGCCCTTCGACCGCAAGCGCTGCCCCAATGCCACCTACTGCGAGCCGCAAATCGGTTCCGTGGGCCTTACGGAAAAGCAGGCGCGCGAGGCCGGCTTCGACGTGAAGACGGGCAAGTTCCCGTTCCTCGGCAATAGCAAGGCCACCATTCTCGGCCAGCACGATGGTTTCATTAAAGTCGTAGCCGAGGCGAAATACGGCGAAATCCTGGGCGTCCACGCCATCGGCCCGCTGGCCACCGAGATCATCGCGGAGCCGACGACGGCGCTCAGCCTGGAGGCCACGCTCGACGACATGGCCGCCGTGATTCACGCGCATCCGACCGTCTGGGAAGCCCTGGGCGACGCGTTCAACTCCGTTCGCGGCCTGACGATCAATTTCTGACGGAATCTTGTGAGCCAAGCTGAAAAAACTTGCTGGGTGGTGGACCTGGGCCTCACGCGCTACGGTCCGGCGTGCGCGTTGCAGCGGCAGCTTGTGGACGCGCGCAAGTCCGGCGCCATCCCGGACGTGCTGCTGTTGTGCGAGCATCCGCACGTCATCACTCTCGGACGCAACGGCAAGCGTGAGCACCTGCGTGCGAGCGATCACGTGCTGGCCCAGAGCCACGTCGAATTCCACGAGACCGATCGCGGAGGCGATATCACCTATCACGGCCCGGGGCAAATTGTCGGCTATCCGATACTGGATTTGGCCGAGCACCGGCGCGATGTGCGTTGGTACGTCGAGCAGCTCGAAGAAGTAATGATTCGAGCCTCCGCGGATTTCGGCGTCGCGGCGAGGCGTTCGGAAGCAGGGCATGGCGTTTGGGTGGATGCTGCGGCGGGTGAGGAAAAACTGGCCGCGCTGGGAGTGCACCTGAGCCGCTGGGTCACCTCCCACGGCTTTGCCTACAATGTTTCCACCGACCTGCGCTATTTCGATTGGATCGTGCCCTGCGGCATCAGTGGCAAGCGAGCTACGTCGCTCGAACGAGCCCTCGGCCGCGCCGTGGCGATTGAGCAGGTCCGCGGCCGCCTGATCGCGCATTTCGGCGAGGTCTTCCAGCGTGATCTCGCGCCGGCCTCGCGCCATAAATTGGATGAACTCCTTGCATGCCCTATGTAACTCAGGGCCGTTTTCTGGCCTTGAGGACTTGACCCTACGGGGTCCTAAAAAGTTTGCCGCTACCGCGCGGAAATTGGCAGAATACTAACTGCGGACCAAAGGGAGCCGAGCCATGGGAAGAACAAAGGGAATCAATCAAGCCGAATTCGAAGTGGGAACGCAGGTGCGCGTCGCCGACCGCGCCTTCCTGGAAAGTTTTCTCGAGGCCGGCCAATATCACAACGAGCTCGAGCCCGACCAACTGGTGTATGCGGGCTGGGTGGCCAAGGTCGAGAAGGTCACCTTTTTCCACGGCGGAGACGAAATCTATTCGCTCGAGGGGATTCCCGGCGTGTGGCACGAGGAGTGTCTGAGCCCCGCGTGAGTTCCGCATTCACAGGAGAGGAATGAAAATGGCTGTAGCGGTAGACATCGTCATGCCCCAGATGGGCGAAAGCATTTTCGAAGGCACCATCACCAAGTGGCTCAAGAAGCCCGGCGATAAAATCGAGCGCGACGAGCCGCTCTTCGAGATTTCGACTGATAAAGTGGACGCGGAGATTCCCGCGCCCGCCGCCGGCGTGCTGAAAGAAATCAAGGTCGGCGCGGGCCAGACCGTTCCGGTGAAGACCATCGTCGGCGTGATAGACGCGGACGGCGCCGGCGCCGCCGCTGCGCCGGCAAAAACCGCGGCGGCTCAGCCTGCTCCCGCGAAGCCCGCCGCTCCTGCAGTTCCTCCCAAGCCTGCCGCGGTTCCCGCGCCTCCGCCCGTCTCTGCCGAAAAGATTCGCAGCTCCCCGCTTGTCCGGCGCATGGCCCGCGAGCATAGCATTGACCTCGCGCAAGTCCCCGGCACCGGCGCCGGCGGGCGCGTCAGCAAGCGCGACATCCTCGCCGCCATCGAAGGCGGCACGGCTCGCGCCGGCGCTCCCACGGCCGTAGCGCTCGAAACCGGCGTCCCGCGCGAAAAAATATACTTCGGCCAGTACGAAGTTCAGCCCATGTCCGTCATGCGGCAGAAGATCGCCGAGCACATGGTCATGTCCAAGCGCGTTTCTCCGCACGTCTATTCGGTTGAGGAAGTGGACGTGACTGCCATCGCCGTGCTGCGCGCCAAAACCAAGGAAAAATTCGAGCAGACCACCGGCACGAAGCTCACCTTCATGCCGTTCTTCATTCGCGCCGCGGTGGAGGGCCTGCGCGCTTTCCCCATCGTGAATTCCTCCGTGGACGGCACGAATATCGTCCTGCACCACGAGTGCAACATCGGCATCGCCGTGGCGCTCGACTGGGGCTTGATCGTTCCGGTGGTCAAGAACGCCGAGGAGAAGAATTTCCTCGGCCTGGCGCGCGCCGTCAATGATGTCGCCGAGCGCGCCCGTTCGAAAAAGCTCAAGCCCGAGGAAGTGGCCGAGAACACCTTTACGATCACCAACCCCGGCGTCTTCGGCGGCCTTTTCGGCCTGCCCATCATCAATCAGCCGAACGTTGCGATCCTCGGCTTGGGCGCCATTGAAAAGCGCCCCGTCGTCGTGGACGACGCCATCGCCATCCGCTCGATGGTCTATCTCACGCTTTCCTACGACCATCGCGCCGTGGACGGCGCAATCGCCCATCAGTTCATGGCCAAGGTCAAGCACACGCTCCAGAATTGGACCGAGAGCGTCCTGTAACAACGCGAGACGGATCAACCCGGTCGTCGTCATCATGACGATTCAAGGATGTTTGTGGGTCGTGGCTTTGGCCACGACGTAAACTTTGGAAAAACAGTACGGCTTTAGCCGCTGAAGTTCCGATTTTGCAGTTCCTATAAGGCTCCTCAGCCATCCGCCATGCATGCCCCTGCCACCGAAACCTCCTGGGGAATCGTCCCCTGGGCTATTGACTTCACTCCGCCGGAGCAGCCGCTTTCTCGCGACGCCGATTTCGCCGTCATCGGAGGCGGTTTCACCGGCTTGGCCGCCGCTGCTTGGTTGCGCTTGCTCGCTCCGGAAAGATCCGTCGTGCTTCTTGAGGCCGGCCGCATCGGCGCGGGCGCCAGCGGACGCACCGGCGGCATCGCTCTGGCCGAAACGGCCGCCGGCGATCTCCCCGGCCTGGGCGACGTTCTCGCCGGATTCTCCGCCATTCTCGATAAGCTCGGCGCTCGATGCGATCTCTCGCTGCCGGGAGCCTGGGAAATCGCCCGCAGCGGCGGCTTGGATAACTCCCCAATCCATTGGACCGATTCCGGAACGCTTCGCGTGGTGAACGAAGTTCCCGGTGGAACGCTCGACCCCGGCAAGCTCGTGAGCGCGCTCGGCCGCGCGGCCGAGCGGCTGGGCGCTGTGATCTGCGAGAACCGCACGGTGAGCGATGTCTGCTGGGGCGAGCGCGCAGAAATTATTGTCGAGCGTGACGGCGCGGACGCAGAAAAAATTTCCGCCGGTAAAATCATCTTCGCCACGAACGCGCTTTCTCTCCCGCTCTCCGGCCTTGCCGGCGGAATGCATCCCCGGCTCACGCTGGCGGTCCGCACCGCGCCGCTCCCGGAAGCGGGTCTCGCCGCAATTGGCCTCGCGCAGCGAAAGCCTTTCTACACCGTGGATTTTCCGTATCTCTGGGGGCGCGTCCTGGCGGACAACTCGATTGTGTGGGGCGCGGGGCTGGTCAGCGAACCGGAATCGGGTGATCTCCGCGAGACGAATATCGCCGCCGAAGAGCCTTCGCGCATGTTCGCGAACATCGAGAAACGCATTCGCGGTCTGCACCCCGCGCTTGCATCCGCTCAATTCACGCACCTCTGGGGCGGCCCGATTCTGTTTCGTGACCAATGGCTGCCGGTTTTCAGCCGCCATCCAGAGAGCGCTAACGGCATTGTCCTCGGTGCCTACGCCGGCCACGGCGTCGCGCTTTCCAGCTACCTCGGTGCCTGGGCCGTCGAAGCCCTCCTCGGACAGCGCGAATTGCCTCCCTGGGGCGCGCTGTCATCGTAGAACGAGAGACTTTGGACTTGAAAACGGGCCAGCGTTGCATAAGCAGACGGCCGAGTGTACATTATCGGTCGGTCGAGAAGTCGAAACGGAAATTCCGGACTGAACGTTACGCGAGGGCTACAGAACTTATGAGCGAGGAAAACCCTAAGTATCATGGCCTCCTTGCGACGTTGGGCTCTCTAAATACACCGACTCTTTTGGACCCTCATTCCGTTGAAAACAGGGTGTACAAGAATCAACGCATCAGCCTCGACGGATACTCCTTCACTAACTGCGCCTTTATCAACTGCGAGCTGTTTACATCTAAGGGCAACTTCCACATGGTAGGTTGCTACTTCAATTTGGGTACAGTCTACTTCTCGGAAAACGCTCTCAGAGTGGTCAGGTTGTCCGCCTTGCTGCTCGGAAACTGGGGACACGTACCTGAGCCACTACGTCCCCATGTCGAGTCGGACGGCGGCGTGACCATACCATGAGCCTTGAGTGGTTGAAGTCCATTTCAGCACGAATCGGGATCGAAGGCAGGAACACTGTAATTGTCGCTGGTCTGGCATTCTGTGGCTTTGGACTCTGGTTGTTCCTGAGGACCTACGACGATCACCCAATCCTCTCCTTCGCGTTCCTAGCAGCATTCTTCCTACTCGGAGCTGCCGCCATCTTGATCGGCTTATTGAGGAAACCGCAGCCGTCCGAGGTCTCGGACAAGTTTCTGTATCAACAGATCGGTCGGCAAGTCATTTATGCGGGCGGCCTGCAATCACTGCCTGAACTCGTGGAGCTGCTCCGCACTGCTCACAATGTCCAACCCCTGCCTCCCCCTTCTGCGATCGTAACGGGTGCTGCAGCCGACGAAGCTAGCTACCGGCTGATCTCGGAGCCCGAGGCCCAGGAACTTGCACTTAAAGACCGTGAGGGCGTCCAACAGAATCTTCTGCGAGAGGTAGAGAGGATTCAATCTTTGCTGAATATTTCGACTGTCGCCGGCGGCGCTTTGAGGCATGTTTCCGGCCCTCCGCCCGAGAAGCAGCCTTCGAAAGATTCCGGTGATTCCCAGCTAGGACCTGCATCTACAAACGAACGGCCCACGCCGAAAGACCTCCCAGAAGGCAAGCCGTAACTCAACCATTCTCAGCGCGAAGCCCGTTGCAGTGGAGCCGGACCCTCGAAAATTACCGATCGACCCGCCTTCCAAATTCCATACACGCCTATGTAGCTCAGGGCCGCTCTTGCCTTGAGGGTTTTCAGGGCCTCCGTGCTCGTTCATCGCCTGTGCCGCTCGGCGCAAACCCGCACGCCGGGTCTGATATACTCGCCTGCGATTCGCCGCTCGGCACCCATCCTCGCGGCGCAAGCCTCCACATGCCTGCTAAAAACCCAAAACGCCTCTTCCTGATTGACGCCATGGGCTACATCTTCCGCGCCTTTTACGCGCCCATGGAGCGCTTGCAGACCTCCTCGGGCGTCCCCACGAAGGTGTCCTATCTTTTTGCCACCATGATGAGGCGGCTGCTGAATCACAAGGACCTGCGCCCGACGTATGCCGCCGTGGTGTTCGATGTTGCCGCGCCCACGTTCCGCGACAAGCTCTTCGCTTCCTACAAGGCGCAGCGTCCCCCGATGCCGCCCGATCTCCCCGTGCAAATTCCCTACGTTCGTCGCTATTGCGAGGCCATGCGCCTGCCCATCCTCGAATATCCCGGATACGAGGCGGATGACGTGATCGGCGCGCTCGCGCGCCAGGCCGCGGATAAGGACCTCGACGTCTTCATCGTCACCAGCGATAAAGACCTGATGCAGCTTGTCGGCGGGCGCGTCCTGATGCTCAATCCTTCGAAGGACGATCTGGTGATTGACGCGCGCGGCGTCGAGGACATCATGGGCGTTCCGCCGCAGAAAGTCCCCGACGTGATGGCGCTGATGGGCGACACGATTGACAACATTCCTGGCGCGCGTGATCCCGCCGATAAGCCCGCTCCGGGCGAACGCCGCAAGGCTGGAATCGGCGAGGTGGGCGCGCGCCAATTGATTCAGCAATTCGGCAGCGCCGAGGAAGTCCTTCGCCGGGCCGGCGAGGTGAAGCGCGCGGCGTATCGCGAGGCGCTCGAAAAATGCGGCGAGTTCGTGAAGCTCAGCAAGGAGCTTGCCACGATTCACACCGATATTCCCGTGCCGCTTTCGCTGGAAAAACTCGAAATCCAGCCGCCGGACGCGGCCGCGCTCCGGAAACTCTATTCGGAGCTGGGCTTCACTTCGCTGCTGCGCGAAATTGCCGCCCCGGCGGACGAACAGAAGACCGACTACGCCACGCTCGATTCGCCTGCGGCCCTGCGGAAATTTCTCGATTCGATTCCCGCAGGCCGCGAAACCGCGCTTTGGCTTTCGCTTGCTTCCGAAGATCCCGATGAGCAGGGCTTCGGCACACCGGTCCTGGCTGTGGAAGTTTCAGCGGACGCCGGCACCGCTCGCTCCGCCGCCAATGACGCCGAAAACAAAACGCTCGCATCCATCGAGGAATGGCTCGCCGATCCCCAACGGCCCAAGATCGTGCACGATCCCAAGCTCGTTCATCTGCTTGCGGCTCCCACTTCTTCCGGGGGCGCGGAACCCGTCGCGGGCATCCGCCACGCCACCATGCTTTATTCCTATCTCCTCCGGCCCACCACGGCGAATCACGCATTCCCCGAAGTGGTTCTCCGGCATCTGAATCGCGCGCTTTCCGGCGCGCCCGGCGAGCGGGCCGATTTTCTTCTTCGCCTCGCGCCCGTGCTTCGCGCCGAAGTCGAAAAACTCGATCTCGCCGGCCTTTACGAAAAAATTGACCTCCCGCTGGCGCCCGTGCTCGCGCGCATGGAATCCGCCGGCGTCCTCGTGGACCCCAAGGAGCTGGGGATCATCTCCCAAAGAACCGAGGAAGAAATCGGCCGCCTGGAAAAGAGCATTTATGAGCTGGCCGGATTCGAGTTCAAGGTCAATTCGCCGCAGCAGCTTGCCGAGGTTTTGTTCGACAAGCTGAATTTGCAGCCGCCGCGCCGCAGCCGCATGAAGGTCCGCTCGACCGCCGCCGAGGTGCTCGAGGAATTGGCGCTCCTGCACGATTTGCCGAAGCTGGTGCTCGAATATCGCGAACTGGCGAAGCTGAAATCCACTTACGCCGACGCGCTCCCGCGCCTCATCCATCCCGCCACGGGACGTCTCCACACGCGCTTCAGCCAGACCGGAACAGCCACCGGTCGGTTGAGCTCCTCGAATCCGAATCTGCAAAATATTCCCGTGCGCACCGAACTCGGCCGCGAGATCCGCGCCGCGTTCATTGCCGCGCCGGGAAGCCTGCTGCTCTCCGCCGACTATTCGCAGATCGAATTGCGCATCCTGGCGCACCTTTCCGAAGACCCCGTGCTGACCGAAGCGTTTCGCCGCGGCGAGGACATCCACTCGCGCACGGCGCAGGAGGTTTTCGGCGTGGCGCCCTTCGCGCAGACGCCCGAGCACCGCCGCGTCGCCAAGGTGATCAACTTCGGCGTGATTTACGGGCTTTCCGCCTTCGGCCTCGCGCGCCAGCTTGGGATTGATACGAAGGAAGCCGCGAAATTCATCGCCGCCTACTTCGAGCGCTACAGCGGCGTGAAAAAATATCTCGACGCGCAAATCGCCGAAGTCCGCAAGACCGGATTCACGCGCTCGCTCTTCGGGCGCACGCGGCCGATCCCCGAAATCAATTCGCCCCAGCCGGCGCTCCGCAATTTCGCCGAGCGCACCGCCATGAACACTCCCATGCAGGGCGCCGCGGCCGATCTGATCAAGCTCGCCATGATCGAGCTCGATCGCCGGCTCGCCGACGGTTTCCAGGCGCGCATGATTCTGCAGGTGCACGACGAGTTGTTGTTCGAGGCGCCGGAGAAGGAAATCCCTCGCCTCGAGGCGTTGGTGAAGGAAGTGATGGAGGGCGTCTACGAGCTGCGCGTCCCGCTCCTCGTGGATACGAAGACCGGCCCGAACTGGCGCGACATGAAATGAACCGGCTTGTGCTAATGTTTTCGCATTCCCGCAAAAACACGGCGAGGTGAAACGATGGATCATGCGGAAGGATTTCTAGGTCTGGTGAAGGACGCGAAAAAGCGAATCCGGGAGGAAAGTTTCCTCGAAACGAAGAAGCGGCTCGACGCCGGCGAGAGAATGATTCTGGTGGACGTGCGCGAGGAAAGCGAATGGGCTCGCGGCCACGTTCCCGGCGCGATTCACATCGGCAAGGGAGTGATCGAGCGCGACGTCGAAAAGAAGATTCCCGATAAGGACGCGCCCATCGTGCTCTATTGCGGCGGAGGGTTCCGCTCCGCCCTCGCCGCCGACAATCTCCAGAAAATGGGTTACCGCAACGTGATCTCAATGGATGGCGGCTGGCGCGCCTGGACCGAAGCCGGCTTCCCGGTGATCAAGGATTAAAGGACGCGAAAACTTCGGTGAGTTTGGCTGGGGCGGTTGGACTCGAACCAACACCGTCCTCATTAACAGTGAGGTGCCCTACCAATTGGACCACGCCCCAGCCGTCACGGGATGTTTCATCTCAATTTACCAGAAATCCTCGGCGGAGTTAAGGTGTGCTCGTCTTCCGCGGACCGATTCGGCCCGCCAGACACACCCCCGCCGCACTCAAGAGGGGTAGGTGGGATAAACGGCGGAAGGTGTTCGAGGGAAGGAAGCCGGCCCAGCCCTCAATCCCCTGAAGGGATCCTCGGCTTTCCCTCCCTCTTGACGCTGGCTCATGTAGCATTCCGAAAACCAAAGTAAGCCATTGAGCCCATTGGCTTTTTCTCGCGGGCTGCGGGTAAAAAATCCACGAAGCCGGTAAAAATGACGCCAGTGACGGATTCAAGAATCTTTGTAGGTCGTGGCTTTAGCCACGACGTAATGCCGCAAAATCAGCGGGGCTTTAGCCCCTGAAGCTCCCCGCTTTGTGCAGGTGACAATACAGCGTTTACCGCATAGCCCTTACTGGGATAGCCCTCACTGGGATAAAATGATGCGTTCAAGCGACCATACTTCGGGTGTATGTCCGACAACCACAGAAACCACAGCAACCACAAGCAGCTCTCGGGCGTCCGAGTCCTGATCTTCGATCTCGACGGCACGCTGATTGACTCGAAGCTCGATCTGGCGCTTTCCGTCAACGCCACGCTCGAGCACATGAACTGCTCGCCGCTGCCGCACGAAACCATCTTCAGCTTCGTCGGCGACGGCGCCACCACGCTGATCGAGCGCGCGATCGCCAGGAGCTGCAGTAAGGCCGATGTGGCGCAAGCCACCAAGTATTTCCTCGCCTACTATCACGCGCACATGCTGGATCACACGGTCGTCTATCCCGGCGTCCGCGAAGGTCTCGAACTGCTCGAGGGACGCTCGATGGCGGTGCTCACCAACAAGCCGGTGGCGTTCAGCCGCGAGATTTTGGAGGGCCTGGGGCTCGCGCGCCATTTCCAATTCGTCTATGGAGGCAACAGCTTCGAGAAAAAGAAGCCCGATCCGGAGGGAGTCAACACGCTGCTACGGGATTTCGCCGCGTCGCCGAGCGAGGCCATGATCGTGGGCGATTCGGCGGTGGACGTTCGCACGGGGCGCAACGCCGGCGTGTGGGTCTGCTGCGTCAGCTATGGACTGGGCACGGATAGCCTGCGCGCAGATCCGCCCGACTTGATGCTCGACAGCCTCATCGAGCTTCCCGCGCGGCTCGAAGGTCCCCTAGTACGGTGAGACGCCAGTGAAGCGGCCCGGCGCCCGGAACAATTCCGAACGAATCACGGACTGGGGACGAAGACCTCCTGCGGGTAGGAGAGCTTCAGGCCGTGCTGCTCGGTGCGAATGCGGATGGGGCGCAACTCGCCCTTGGCTTTCTTGGCGGGCTCCATCGCAAAGGTGAGCAGATACTGGTTCTTGAGCGACAAATCCAATTGCTCGAGAAACGGGCCGTAGGAAACGGGCGTCATTAGGCCCTGGTAGAGAATGGCTCCTCCGGTGCCGTCGGCGAACTGAGTGAGATTCATCTGGGCGACATTTCCCTCCTGCGAAAGAGCGAGGCGTTCTCCGGCGGAATAAAGCGTGTGAACCACGACTCCGGCTTTTTCCGCGTCCTCGATGGCTGAATCCACGTAGGGGCTTTCGATGCCAGGATGCAGGTGGTCAATGCCGGAGCAGATCAGCAAAACCTCGCGGCGCGGCGCCGTGCCGGGCCACTTCCGGATCAAGTTTGACAAGGAAAGATAGACGCTCGGCGAATTGGCGTTCCTCCAGCCGAGCGGCAGGTGTAGCGCCTGGGCGACGGCGTGATGATCGGTGCTGAAGGGAGCCGCCGTCTGCGCGCTCTCCGCGGTGGCGTAGAACAGGCCCACCTCGGTATGCGGCGGCTGCGCTTCGATAAAGCGCGCCAGTTCGTCCAGTTGCGATCCCACGGAAATGATGCCGTCGGAGTTGTCAATCAGGATGGCGAGTTGAATGTGCGCGCTCGGGCCGCGCGCGCGAACCCACTTGATCACGTCCAGGCGGGTCTTGCCCGAATAGACCGTGATCTCGTTCTGGGGGACTGGCGGAGACGGAGCGCCGTGGTCTCCGAGAACCGTGACTACCGTTGTGATGGGAACCGTGGAAGCGGCCGCGTCTGTCGCTTGAGCCCAACCGGGAGCCGCAAGCGCGAGGGCCGCCACAAAGGCAACTGAAACAGCAAGAGAACGAAAGATTTTGAGCATATGAGCACCCTCAGGTTGTTAGACGCCCCGTCCGCGCGCGGAGATGCAACGGCGCCGCGCCGTAATTTCCGTTCTCGAAATCAGGGCACTATCTTTCATCACTACGGCATCCTTAGTCACCGTCTCCGGAGGAACCACCGCTGCTCTTCGCGTTGCGGGCAGGTTGCCAAGCCTGCATCCGAAACCGCCGGGGATTGACTTGCGATTGGATTTCACCGTAATATTTCCATTGTTCTGGAAATATGAATACATCTGGCGCGGTTGATGCTCTCGCGGCACTGGCCCAGGAAACGCGGCTGAATATCTTCCGCTTGCTGGTGCGGCATGCCCCGGATGGACTTCCGGCTGGCGCGATCGCTCGGCGTCTGCGGTTGCCGGGCCCGACTCTCTCGTTTCATCTGAACGTTCTGGCTGCGACTGAACTTGTGAAGCCGCGCAAGAACGGACGCTCGATTTCGTACTCGGCGAATTTGGATAGCGTGAACCGCCTGGCCGGCTTCCTGATGGAAAACTGCTGTGGTGGCCGTGGCGGCTGCGCTGACGTTCGGGAAACGGCGAGGTTCAGGAGAACCCATGAGCGGCCAAGACCTAAGAAAAGTAGTTAAAGACAAGTATGCGGAGGCAGCTCTGCGAGTTGCGAGCGGCCGTGGCTCCTGCTGCACCGGAATCGGCTCTATTGATCGCATTACATCCGGCCTGTACGATGCGTCGCAGTCGCAAGAAATCCCTCAAGAGGCTCTGCTTGCATCGCTGGGCTGCGGGAATCCGACGGCGCTAGCCAAACTCAATCCAGGCGAGGTGGTTCTCGATCTAGGCTCTGGAGGCGGTATTGATGTCTTGCTGTCCGCCAAACGAGTCGGACCCACCGGCAAAGCGTACGGTCTCGACATGACGGACGAGATGCTCTCGCTGGCGAACGAGAACAAGCGCAAGGCGGGGGTCGAAAACGTGGAGTTCCTAAAAGGCGAAATCGAGCATATTCCGCTGCCCGATAATTCGCTTGATGTCGTGATTTCCAACTGCGTCATCAATCTCTCGACCGATAAAGATCAAGTCTTTCAGGAAACTTTCCGAGTCCTTAAGCCGGGCGGACGCCTTGCGGTGTCCGATGTTGTGACCCACGGCGAGATGGCTCCCGAGATTCGCAAGAATGTCCTTCTGTGGGTCGGGTGCGTCGCCGGGGCCCTCGAAGAGAACGAATATCGGAGCAAGCTCGCGTCCGCCGGATTCGAAAACATTGAAATCGAACCGACCAGAATCTATCGCGTGGAGGACGCCCGCGAATTCCTTTCGGGCCAGGGCATCGATGTCGATGCAATTGCACCGCAAGTGGATGGCAAGTTCATGAGCGCCTTCATACGAGCTGCGAAGCCACGCCGGGACGAGCATGGCTGTGGCCCAATTTGTCGCAAGTGAGGATGCCGATGCAAGGACGCTACAACGTCTTGTTTCTCTGCACGGGGAACTCCGCCCGCTCGATCATGGCCGAGGCGATCCTCAACCGCAAGGGCCGGCCGAACTTTGTCGCCTATAGCGCGGGCAGCCATCCCACAGGGCGCGTTCGCCCAGAGGCGCTCAAGCAGCTTGAGCACGCGCGCCTGCCGGTGGACGGCCTTCGCAGCAAGGACTGGGCGGAGTTCGCACGACCCGGAGCGCCGCAAATGAATTTCGTGTTCACGGTTTGCGACACGGCGGCGCGCGAGGTGTGCCCCGTCTGGCCCGGCCAGCCTATGACGGCGCACTGGGGCGTTCCCGATCCGGCGGCGGTGGCGGGCACGCCCGAGCAAATCGAGCGCGCCTTCCTCGAAGCATTCATGATTCTCGAACGCAGAATCGGCCTTTTCCTTTGCCTCCCTCTCTCGAGCCTGGATAAGCTCGCCATTCAGAAGGAAATCAACCGGATCGGCGGGGAATGAGCAGATCAGGGCCCGGAGGCAATGAAACGTTGCAAAATCGCTCGACTCCGCAAGTAAAGGGCGGCCCAACCGAAGTCGCGGCGGCATCGTCCATAGTCCACGAGAAACGGCTAGCCTTTTTCGAGCGCTACCTACCCGCCTGGGTCGGACTCTGCATGGTGGCTGGCGTGGCCATCGGCAAGCTTCTTCCAGCGGTCGTCCAAAGCCTTCGCGGTTTGGAATTTGGTCGCGGAAGCCAGATCAACGCACCCATTGCAGTCCTCATCTGGCTCATGATTACGCCGATGATGATGAAGGTGGACTTCACGGCCATCCGAAACGTCGGGAAGAAACCCTCCGGGCTGCTGGTCACCCTGGCGGTGAATTGGCTGGTGAAGCCGTTTTCAATGGCGCTGCTTGCCTGGTTTTTCTTCCGGGTGGCTTTCCGGGCTTTCATTGGAACTGCCGAGGCCGATCAGTACATCGCCGGTTGCATAATTCTGGCCGCCGCCCCCTGCACCGCGATGGTATTCGTATGGAGCCACTTAACCAACGGAGACCCGGCGTACACGCTGGTGCAGGTCTCCGTGAACGATCTCATTATGCTAATCGCGTTTGCACCGATTGTGCGGTTTCTTGTGGCGGGAGCTTCCTCGCTGACCGTGCCGTTTCGGGTTCTGCTGTACTCGGTTGTGGTGTTCATCGTTGTTCCTCTGGCCGCTGGCACGTTGCTGAGAACTTGGCTAATCCGCACACATGGCCAGGAGTGGTTTGAAGGAACGCTGCTACCACGGTTTGCGCCCGTGACGATCACGGCGTTGCTGGCGACGCTGGTTTTCATCTTTGCCTTTCAGTCTGACAACATCACCAGCCGCTTCTTCCACGTGCTCTTGCTCGCCGTCCCGATCACGCTGCAGGTGTACTTCAATGCTTCCCTGGCGTATGCACTGATGAAGGTCCTGAAGGTCGAGCACTCGGTAGCGGCTCCCGGAGCATTGATTGGAGCGAGCAACTTCTTTGAGCTTGCCGTGGCAACAGCCATTGCTCTGTTCGGACCCGCATCAGGGGCAGCACTCGCGACTGTCGTAGGTGTTTTGGTCGAAGTTCCCGTCATGCTTTCCGTTTGTTCAGCGTGCAACCGCACCCGGCATTGGTTTCCCGCGCCGTAAGCTGAGTTTACGGGTCGCGATCCATTTCGCCCAAACGGCCGGTGTTCGGTGAATTCGTGGCGACACTCGGCCTTGTTTCCCTGATTTGGGATTCTTCCCGGCTTCGATCGGACGCCGTCCCCTTCGCCGTGGGCGCCTACATAACAGCAGCCTACTGGTTCACGCATCCACTTCGTTTGCCAATCCCGCTGTCACAATCGCGCGGTGCCTTAGCGACACGTTCGCCGGCATCCGGCCCAAGGATGTTCTCCCGTTCGTGGCCGCTCAGCTCCTTGGGGGATTCGGCGCAACGCTTCTCTTCCGCTGGCTTGTCAATCGCTCAAAACTCGACGCGCGCGTGCAGCGCGATCATCCGTGGTGAGCTGTCTCCGCCCAAGCCGACGCCCAGCAACCCCGTCGGCGGCGAAGTCGCAGAGTTCAGCGCGCCGAAGCGGCTCTGTGTGCACGGCGTCCCATCGGCGCAAATCTCTCCCGGAATCCCGGCTTGCACCATGCTGGGCAGCGCGAAATTCGGATGATTGAAGACGTTGAAAAACTGACCTTCCATGCGCAGCTTAACCCGCTCCGTCAGCGAGAACCACTTCGTCAGATAGAAGTCGCTCCAGAAAAATTGCGGGCCGCGAAATTCGTTTCGCCCGGAATCTCCGAACTGGCAATGTTCGGGGTCGTCGCCGCCGTAGCACTGCCCTGTGCTGGGATCCACGGTCGAAACGAACGCATTCGGATTGAGCCACTGAATTTGCCCCGGCTGCGTGATACCCGGAATCGCGTGGCGCTCATAAATCGGCGCGCCCGGCACGACGCTCGCGAATTGCGGGCCTCCGCCTTGCACGATGCCTTGTCCGTTGGCCGAATACGGCGTGCTCAGCACGGAGAAAGGCACCCCGCTGTGCCAGAACGCCGTCCCCGAAACCTGCCAGCCATTGAGCAAATAGCCCAGCTCGCGGCGCCGCACCTTGATCGGCAGCGCATACGTGTACTGCGCGTCGAGATTGTGCCGGATGTCGTAATCGCACGGCCCGTAGTCGCGCGCCAGCTCTCCCGGCAAAGGCGATAGAATTCCCTCCGCCGAGAACTGCAAGAATCCGCCGTTCGAGACTTCATCCATGCAGCGGCTCAGCGTGTAGTTCACCTGGCCTTCGAGATCGCGCCCCATGCGCTTTATCGCGCTCAGTTGCAAGCCGTTGTAACGGCTGTTCGCGCCGGTCGAAAGCTGCGTCACGGCGCCGAACCGCGGATCGGGCGGCGCGAGGTACGGGAACGGCGCGAAGCATCCCGCGCACACTGTCTGATAGCCGTTCACCTGCGTCGTGTAGGGCTGGTTGACGGCCCGCGTGCCGACGTATTGCGCGCGCACGCTCGTTGTGCTGCCGAAGGAATGCTCGATCCCGGCGCTCCACTCCATAAAGTACGGCGCATGCAATTTTCCGTTCGGCACCGCCGTGATCGCCACCGGCGGCAAGCACGCCTTCGGATCGGCCTGTGGCGACGCGCACGAAAGCCAGCCCTGCGAAAACCCCGCGCTGAATGCCTGATTCGCCGCGGCCAGGGCGTCGATCGCGCTGTTCGCCACTCCCGGCGCGATCGCTGTGCAGCCCACGCTCGGATCGCAACCCGCGGTTCCTTTCTGGCCGACCGTGCCGTTCAATCCGCTCGTGAACGTCCGCACATACGGCGGATTCACCGCCACGAGGTCTACGATGTCGCCGGGCAGTAGGTCGCTGAAGAGCCCAAACCCTGTCCGCACCACCGTGTTTGGCGCGAATTGCCAGGCAATGGCCGTGCGGGGCTGCAAGATCGCCAGCGGTGTCGCGGCAAAAATCTTTCCCAAATGCGCCTGGATCGCGGCGTTGAGCGGCTGATTCACGTTGTGCGAAATCGAATCGAAAGAGCCGCCGAGCCGCGCGATTTCGTGGTGCGGGTCGAGCGGATTCGAGTTGAGCGTGTCGCGCATCCCGATCGTCCACGTCAGTTTCGGCGTCACCTTCCAGGTGTCCTGCGCGTAGAGATCGAGATTCAGAAAGTTGAACGGCTCGTTCGCCGACGAGGGAAAACTCTCTGTCGCCGTCCACGCAGCGCCATAAATGAACTGCGACAAGTCCGTGTAGCTGACCAGCGGCACCGCGCCCTCCCCGAAATCGAAATCGTTCAGCCGTAAAATCCTGGTGTTCGTCCCGAACCGGAATTCGTGCGCCCCATGGCTCCACGCCAGGTTGTCGTTCAAGAAAAACCGCGACGCCCGCCGCCCCTGCAGCCACGTGTTGTCGAGCCCGCCGATGGCGGTGAAGGGCGCGCTCGCGCCGCCGGTTCCTTCGAGCACGATGGGAAACGCCGCCAGCGTCTGCCCAAAGTTCGCTGGCGCGAACAGGCTCGAATACCACGAAAACCCCGGATTGAAATAGTTCACCAAATTTTGCGAAAAGACGTGCGCGTAGCCCGCTGCGAACGAATAAAGCGGTTGCGGAGAAATCGAGTTGAACAGCGGATTGATCGGATCGGTGTAAGCCGCCTGCAGGCCCGTGTCCGCCTGGAAGCGAACCCACGCTGTGTCGCTCCGGCCGATGTTCCAGTCCACGCGCGCGGTCTGCACCTGCTCGCGGTCGTCGCTCGAATGCGAGACGAGTTGCTGGTTGGCGCACCCGTTGGCTGTGCCGCCGCCCACGTTGAGAGGACAGCCCGTCACCTCCACTGGTGTCCCATTCAGGTTCCCGTAGAGCGAAAACATTTTTTGATAGAAGGGCACCTCCTGCGGCGCGGCGGGATAGACTGTCTTGGGATCGAGAGCGTCCGCGCCGCCCATCGGTAGCTGCTGTAGCACGTAGTTCTCGAACGCGGGCGTCGGCACTGTCGTTTGCGTCACGATCGGCAGCGCGATCCGCACCCATTCGCTGTCGAAGAAAAAGAACACCTTGTCGTGACGAATCGGCCCGCCCACGCTGCCCCCAAAATGGTTCACCACCGACCGCGGCTTCCGTCCTCCCGTCGCATTCGTGAAATAATCCGCCGCGTTCAAAATCGAGCCGTTCCATAGCTCATAAAGGTTGCCGTGAAAATCGTTCGTCCCCGATTTGGTCACGTAGTTCACTTGCGAGGCGCCGTATCGGCCCTGGTCCACCGAATAGGAGAGCGTGTTCACCGTCACTTCGGCGATCGAATTCATTCCCAGCACCAGATTCGTCGAAAGCCCGCTGTTGAGGTTCGTCAGCGGATCGTTCGTCTCGAGGCCGTCCACCACGTAGCCGTTCGAGAGCGCCGGAAGCCCGTTGAACTGCACGTTGCCGTATCCGTTCGTGCCGCCGACGAAATCGTTGCTGCTCCCCGCCGTGTTGATCAGCGCTCCCGGCGCGAACTGCAGCGGATATGTCAGGTCGCCGCCCGGATTGGGAAGATTTTCGAGCGCGGGCGCGGCCAGGTTCGTCGAGGTGTTCGCGTTTTCGGGATTCAGCAGAGGCGCCTCGCCGGTCACCTGGACCGTCTGTTTCGCTTCCGCCAGCCGGAGCGTGAAATCCACCGTCTGCTTCTGGCCCAGACCCGCGAACACGTTGTCGTTCTCCTCGGGCTCGAAGCCCGCCGCCTCCGCCCGCACCGAATACGCGCCCGGCAACAGTTGCGGAAAATCGAATCGGCCCTCGGCGTTCGTCTCGAGCGATCGCCGCAAACCGGTCTCGCGCCTCGTGATCGTCACCGTCGCTCCGGCAATCGCTCCCCCACTCGCGTCCGTCACCTGCCCGACGATCGCGCTCGTCGTCTCTCCCTGCGCCCCCGCCCGCATCGCTGCGGCCAGCAGGATCATCACCAAAATCGTGCTGAGAACACACGCCCGTAGCATGAAGTGCGCCTCGTGGACTGGACCACTCGGCGCATATATTAACCTAGGTTAATGCAGGAAGTAAATCAAAGTGTATGCCTTGCGCTAGTGGAGGTTAATGGCGGCGCCTCGCCCCCGGTCCTGCTTGAACCGCGCACGAGGACGAGTCGTTGCCGAGTCACGCTTGCCGGAGAGCAGGATTCTTTCTCTTTCCGCATCTGATTAAGTACACTGGGCAGCTATCGCTTCTTTCCATTTTTCACAGTTTCGAACTAATTTGTGCCCCCCACGCCTCTGTGTCTCCGTGGCCACGTACTAGAACTATGTAAAATCTTCCCTTGCAATCGTCCAGATTATGTGTTATAATAGAGTTATGATAATTCGATTAATGAAGCTCAGCCCCAGTGACATGTGGAATCAGGCAATTCTACCCGGTACAGGTCTGACAACTAAAAATGAGCTATCTTATTCAAAACAAAGGACCGGCCTCCATTCTACCCGGTACAAAATCGCCGATCCGACGAGGATCGGCGCCCTGAGGGAACAACGTGACCGAAGGGTCCCTCTTCATCACCGGCTAATAATTTCTAATCGACAGCGGATTAGGCCCTACGCGGCTATCCCCTAATCAATTTCTAATCGCAACACCGCAGATTAGAAACGCACCTAACTCGTTCAGAATCAGCGGCGGTATCCGTTCTGGTAACTATCCCCGCTGGACAAGTAGAGCCTTTTGAGCTATCATCGGCCCCGGAAATAGATCAGGGTGACGATATGGCTTGGCCTGTATTGGAACATTCCCTAGAAGAAGTAGACCGCGCAGGTAACGTTCTGCTCGCGCCCGGAGCAGACTTTGAAGCCCTCGACCTCGCTATCATTGTCATCAACAATTGGAGGGCGTCTCATCATTTCCCAATAAATACATTCCAGACAACTTTGCGCCATAAAGCGGAGCATTTCCCGAAATCAGTTGTGTCGCAGCGGATTAAACGACTCAAGGCAATTCAACACAAGCTTCAAAAACATACAAAGAATCCAATTGCTTTGTCCACAATGCAAGACATCGGCGGTTGTCGAATAGTACTGCCGACTCTCGCTCAAATGAGAAAGGTCGTGAAGGAATATCTGGATGGTGACCTCAAACACAAATTGATTCGACACGATGACTATATTCTTTCGCCAAAGCGAAGCGGTTATCGCGGCATTCATCTTGTCTATAGCTATGTAAGTGATAAAAGGCAGACCTACAACGGCCTCAATGTCGAAATTCAATTTCGCACCCCACTACAACATTCATGGGCCACAGCAGTTGAAGTTGTGGGTTTCTTTAGGAAAGAATTGCTGAAATCTAGCGAAGGCGACCCCGTTTGGAAGCACTTCTTCAAACTTATGGCTGCTGAAATCACTTTCCTAGAAAAGGCCCGTGTCGGGATTCCTGGCATGGCGACAGATCATAACGCGCTGCGTGATGAGCTTCGTAGATGTGCCGCGCATATTGGTGCACTTGATTATTTGGGGGCCGTTGGGACTGGCGTAGGAAGCGTTGTCGAAACCAACATCCCGGGTTCCCATTATTTTTTATTGCAACTAGATACATCCGCGAGAAAACTTGAAGTAACTGGCTATCAATTGAATGCGAGACAGCGCGCGACTTGGGATTATGGGCAAGTAGAAAAGGCAATCATGGGACAGACAGAACGCGAAGCTGTGCTTGTGTCCGCTCAGTCTATGGCAGAACTTAAACGCGCTTATGTAAATTACTTCTTGGACGTGAGCCGATTCATCTTATTGGTAGAAACTGCGATCCGATGATAGAATTAGCCTATGACGCGAACGCGCAAGGTGAAGCCGCGCGATGAGAGCCGCAAGAAAATGCGGCCCTACACGCGGGAAGCGTTCCACGCGCTTCTCAATAAGGCCATCAGGACGCCATCTCCGAAACGCGCCGCAAAATAGCTCGGAACTGCTGGTTCCCTTCGTGGCGGCGATTGTAGCGGAAGCAATACTCGTCCAGATAGCTCTGCAAGTATTCCGGCGATACCGAATGGTAGACCCCGCGAATCCCCGTCTTTACCAGCATCCAAAAGCCTTCGACCGAATTGGTATGTATGTCGCCGCGCACGTACTCGCCGCTGCTGTGATTGATGGTACGGTGACGGAAATTCAGAGGTTCTCCGTTGTCATCGCGGAGAAACCCGACGCGCCGATAGCTCTGAAATTCATCGGTATAGATCACGCTTTCCGGTACGACGTGCTTCTTGATGATGCCGGACAGGGTAGGTTCGGTCACATCGGCAACGGCCTTCGCTACGACTTTGCCGCGCCGTTGCACGACAGCGACAACTGGAGTCTTAACTTTGTCTCCGCGCATTGGACGGCCAGTCCCGTACTTGCGGACGCCTCCCATATAACTTTCGTCTACCTCGACCGTTGGCCCCTCCAATTGCATATCGCCCTCCGAAAGAAGCGAGCGAATCTGCCGGAACATGCGCCATGCAGTCTTGTAGGTGACTCCGGTTTCCCGTTGAATCTGCTTTGCGGAGACGCCGCAACGAGTGGAACCCATGAGGTACATCGCATAGAACCAAGTCTTGAGCGAAGTGCTCGACTTCTCAAGGACGGTCCCGGCCAACGGGTAGACGTGATTCCCGCAATGGTCGCACGCATAGGCGGTACGGCCAGTCACGCGGTAGTGCTTGTGCTCGACGCCGCACTTCGGGCAGTTGATTATCTTCCCCGGCCAGCGTTGCTCCGCGATGTAGTCGAGGCAGGCCGAATCATCGGGAAACTCGGCGTTAAATTCCTTCACGGTATAGCGCAAATGCTTGGGAATGCTCTGTTTGACTTTCATTGTGCCCTCACAGAGCAAATCCTAGCAGAAACTCCTACTTGTTGTCAAGGGATAGTTACCTCCGTTCTAATCGCAACAAAAGTGAGGGTCCGACTAGGATCGTCACCCTGAGCGACCAAGGAGTCGAAGGGTCTCTCTTCACAATCCGAAGGGCCGGCTTGCCCCCGAAGCGGGCTGAGGCTGGGGAGAATCGGCGGGCTGGGAGAGGTCGAGAACGAAGTTCGAGCCGTCGTCGAAGAGGCGCTTTCGGGTGCGCGAGAGCTGCGCGAGGCTATCTTCGAACGCGCCGGTCGAAAGGCGCTCATAGGCCGTGAGCGGCGAATCGGCCGTAGAAGGACCGCTGGCGCGGCGACCGGCCGCATCGGCATAGGAGAAGGCGACATAGCGAATGGATTGCCCGCTCAAGTATCGGGCGAGCGGCTCGCCGGCTCTGGCCAGCGGCATGCCGGGGGGAGGGCCGGCCACAGCATCGTCCATCACGAAGACGGTGTTGCGCTTGAAATCGAGGAGGAAGGGTTTATCGAGCCGCGCGAGGATCACCTGGCCCGGCGGAACGGACTGCTGAAGTTGGCGATAGGCCGCGGCCTCCTGCTCCGAGACGAGCGGCGTTTGTTCGATTCCCGATTTGATGTTGTAAAGACATTCCGTGTAGAGAGTCCTGGTGGCGTCCCAGGATGAACCGAGGAGAAAGAGCGCGGCGACGAGAACCACAAGCGGCGCGGGACTTTTCAGCATCTCGCCGGGCGGCAGTTCGAATTCCTGACCGGGGCGGCGGACGGCTCCCGTCACCACTTCCGTCATCGAGACCGGCATCAAGACCGTCATCAAAACCGTCATCAACACAATGACCGCGGCGAAAAGGAACGGGAACCCGGCGCGAAGATCGCTGGTCTCCGCGCCAGAAAGAACGACGGCGGCGAATCCAAATATGGCACCGAGAAACATGGAGAGAGCCGGCTCGCGTCCGCCGAGCGCGCGCGGCCTCGACGCGAGATGGAAGGCGCCCAGAACAGCGAGGGCCACGAAATAAGAGTCCGCGAGATGCCGAAAAAGGAGCGAGACGGCCTTCGAGGCGGGAAGCCAAGCATGGGCGTGAACGAATCCCCTTCCCAGCAGCGGATAGAAGAGCGTGCCGGACGAACGGTGCATCGAAATCATCCAGGGCAAAGCAAACGCGGCCGCCAGCAGAGCGACGAGAAGCGCTTCGCCGATCACTTCGACGGGTGCCTCGCGATTGAATTTTCGCGACTTGCAATAGAAGAAGTAGCTCGACGCCAGGAGCGCGCCACACGCAGGGATGAAGGACGACCTCAAACAGCAAATCGCCGCCGCGAGCAAACCGATCAGGCAAATTCGCGCGAAGAATCGAGCGTCCTCCAGCGCATTCGAATCGAGCGCGCGGCAAAGGCACAAGAAGAGAGCGGTGCCGGTGTAGAGGCTCGAGATGCCGCTGGCGGGAGGGTCCATCAGCACGAGAAACAGCAGGAGGCCGGCGATCCAACCGGGCGAGACGCCCTTCTTGCTGCACATCTCCCACGCAAGCCCGAGGACGATCAGCAAAGACAATCCAGGATCGAGCAGCCGCAGGTGCCGCGCGGAGAGAACGCCGAGGACGAAAGTATCGAGGAACGATTGGCCTCCGAGCGACGTTTCGGCCCGGCGAGCAGAGAAGGGATCGCGTCCCATCGAGCCGGTCTGGAGCATTTTTTCGGGAAAGACGAAGTAGGCTTGAAAATCGTCGGCGGCGTTGAAGCGAACGGCGGCCGCGGGATCCAAAGGCGCATCGGTGCGCGCGACAGAGACCGAAGCGGCATACAAAACCAGCGCGAACAGGCCGGCAAGAAGCAATCCGCCGGCAGCGAGCGCCTTGAAATCGCCGCCGCTTCGAAAGGCGCACGACGATTTCTCCGGCGCGCGCGATCGCGAAACTATTTGTCGGTGGAGGAACCCGGCAATCCAGGCCGCGATTCCTGCTCCCAGGTAGGCCAAGACCGCCGCTCGCGAAATCAGCGAGAAGAGATTCAACACGCCGCCAACGACGATGCTCCAGGCAAGTCCCCAAGCCGCCCGCTCGCTCCAAGCTGCTGCTTCCTTCGGCAGAAGAAGGCGGTTTAGGATGCCGCCCCAACCAGCGAGCGAGAGAAGAGTCAAGATGCCCCACGCAAAGGCCAAGCAATAGGACGCCAAACCATGAAGAAAGCTACCGCGCCGGGAAACGGGCGCAGGCGGTTGGATTGTGAAAGTGGCCGGGGCGCTGGCACCAGCCGAGGCGGTCACCGTGAGGGCGATCGGCGGAGAAATCGCGAAGTCAGATGTGGCGATGACGGAGACGAAAGCGTCCCGCCCGCCGCCGAGGACGGGCTGCAGGGGATTCGCGGTGGGGAAGTCGGGAGAGTTGGTGTTGCCGGTGACGTAGGCGTTGCCCGCGGAATCCACGGCGATCTGCGAGATGGAATCCTCGCCGCTGCCGCCCAGATACGTAGAGAAAACCGCCGATCCAGCGGCATTGATCTTCACAAGGAACGCATCGGAATCGCCGCCATAGCGGGCTTGGATGGCGTTCACGACGGGAAAATCTGGAGAGAGGGTATATCCGGCGAGATACGCGTTCCTGAGGGGATCGAGCGCGAGGCACCAGGCGATGTCCTTGCCCCTGCCGCCGATGATGCTGGAGTAGATGAGCGAGGCGCCGCTGGGATCGAGCTTGGCCACCCAAGCGTGCTCGGAACCGGCGGCGTGGCGGGACGGGATCGGATTTTTGAGCGGGAAGTCGGGAGACGATGTGCCGCCTCCGATGACGAGGTTGCCTTCCTTATCCACCTGCGCGCCTCTAACGGCATCGTCCCCAGAGCCTCCGATATAGGTGGAATAAATCAGGTTGCCGCTGGGGCTGAGCTTGGAGAGAAAGCCATCCGTCTTGCCGCCGTAAGCGGACTGGAAGGCATGAGCGACGGGGAAATCGGCCGAGGAAGTGTCTCCGAAGATATACGCGTTGCCGGCCGCATCAATCGAGATGCCGTCGCAATAATCGGTGCCATGGCCACCCAGGTAGGTCGAATAGACAAGCGAAGAGCCTCCCGGAGCGATCTTGGCCGCGAAGGTGGTGAGCTGACCTTTGTAGACGGCCTGCACGGGATTTCGGAGAGGGAAATCGGAGGAGCCGGTGGTCCCGGCGACATAGGCGTATCCGGCGGCATCCACCTGAATGCCGTGGGCGTAATCCAGGCCGCTGCCGCCCAAGTACGTGGAGTAGACGAGCGCGTCGCCGGCGCTATTGAGCTCAAGAACAAATGCGTCGGCACCACCGCCGTAGGCAGCCTGCAGGGGATTCTTGGTGGGAAAAGCCGGAGAAGCTGTGCTGCCGGCAAGATAGACGTTGCCGCGCGCGTCCACGGCAACGGCGCTGCCAACAGCATGGTCATTTGGGCCGCCGAAAAAAGCGGCATAAATCAGAGAGCCGGAAAAGCTGAGCTTTGCGACGAAGGCTTGCGTACCGCCGGCAAAAGGCGCTCCGGAAGTGACGGGAAAGTTTGGCGATGCCGTGGTGCCGGCAACGTAGATGTTGCCTGCGGCGTCGAGCGCGATCGAGCGGCCATCATCGCGCCCGCTGCCGCCAAGGTAGGTCGAGAACACAAGCACAGGGTCAATGACAAGCGTCGAGCGACGGTCGTAGGCCGAGATTTCGAATCCCACGCGATTGCGGTCGCGCATCACGTAGCGTCCCTCGACGCGCACGCGGCCTTCGGGCGTCTCCTGGTACACCACAGGTTTCATCTGGCGGATTTCCGCGCGGCCAGCAGTGAGGACGAGATCGCCGGCTGGGTCAATGCGAACGCGGTCCGCGCCGTCGATGGCCAGGCGGATCTGGCGAGGCTGGGCGCGCGCGTCGAGCGAGAGGTCATATTCCAAGCGACCGCCCGTGGCGTAATAGGCGACGTCCACGCCAGGATAGATGCCGCGGTAAGCAACGCGCGAGAAATGTGGGACGCGCGCGCGCCATAGGCGTGGGTCATTGCCGATGAAGTAGCTGCTCGCGCCGGGCTGGAGATCGCGTCCTTCCGCATGGGCGCGCGGGTTTGCGCCGAGGAATCGGATGCGAATCGTGGGCGGTTTTGCCGGAGCTTGCGGGCTCTCGGGACGCGCGGCGAGCGCGATCTCCGCTTCATTGGGAGCGAGAAGCAGGTCGTAGCCAGGCCCGCGCGAGAGGAAATGATTCTGGCGGCTGGCGCGCGCAGGCTCAAAGCCCTGGGGCAAGGAAGCATGAATCGGGAGCGGAGAGGATTGCGCGTGACAGGAGAGAACAGCTAGGCCGAGGCAAAAAACCAAAAGGGGCAGCCGGCGGAACACGGCGCTAAACGGAGAGCCGCGCGTTGAGGTTTGCGGCGGAGGCCATGGAATTTGGCGATGGTTCGATAGCAAGCGGTACTATACACCGGAGAGCGACGGCAGAAAACGGTAGAGAGCGATACGCCAGCTTTCAAGATGGCGAGGGAGGTTGCGCCTCGCGCAACTTGAAATGCAGGTCGGGACCGGAATCGCGCGAGCGCATGCTAGGATTCTTCGAGCCATGACCACAACAGGACAAACGAGGCGGCGAGGCGGGATGAGCTTTTTCTTCGTTTTCTTTTTCATCTCGGGATTCTGCAGCATTCTTTACGAATTGGTTTGGCTGAGGCTGGCGATGGCGCGATTCGGAGTGACGAGCGCCATGGTTTCGATCGTGCTTTCGATGTTCATGGCTGGCCTGGGGCTAGGCTCATGGGGGAGCGGTCGGCTGATCCGCCGCTACGGGAGCCGATGGCGCTTCCCTGCGCTGCAGCTCTACGCGCTCGTGGAATTACTGATCGGCATTTCCGCGATACTCGTGCCGCACGAGATGAATTGGGGGCGCTCGCTGCTGGCAAACCTGCCTCTTTCATCGTCCTGGAGTTACTACGCCGCTTCGGGGAGCTGGGTCGCGCTGACGCTGATTCCGTGGTGCGCGTGCATGGGCGCCACGATACCGATCGCCATGCAGGCCATACGCAAAAGCTTCGAAGAAGAGGCGGAGCGATCGTTCAGCTATTTGTACCTGGCGAACGTCTTGGGCGCGGTGGCGGGCGCGACCGTGCCGCTGCTGCTGATCGAGGCCTACGGGTTCCGCGGGACGCTGCGCGTGGGCGTGTGCCTGAACGCGCTGCTGGCCGCTTCGGCAATGGCCTTGACGCTGGGCTCCGCGCCGCTGGGACACGCCGCCTCGGCCGGACCGCCTCTCGCGGCGGAAGAGACGAAACGATCTGCGGGCAGGAAGAGCCTGCTGATTCTGCTGTTCCTCACGGGCTTCACGAGCATGGGGATCGAGGTGGTGTGGATCCGCCAGTTCACGCCGTATCTCGGCACGGTGGTGTACGCGTTCGCGGCGATCCTGGCCGTCTATTTGGCATTCACTTTTATTGGGTCGCGGATTTACCGCCGCTGGGGCCGCGAAAGCGAGAGCCGCGGACCATGGCTTTGGGCGCTCGTGGGATTTTTTGCACTGCTTTCGGCCGTAACCGCCAACCCGGAGTTGTATCAACTTTCAGCATTGGCGCGGCTGATCCTAGGCATCGCGCCGTTTTCGGGCTTGCTGGGATTCGTGACTCCCATGCTGGTGGATATTCGCTCCGCGGGCGATCCAAACAGAGCCGGGAGCGCCTACGCGATAAACGTGGTGGGATGCATCCTCGGGCCACTGGTTTCCGGCTTTATCCTGCTGCCACTGATCAGCGAGCGCTGGGCGCTGTTGGTTTTCGCAGCGCCGTGGCTTTTGATCGGCGCCGCCGCTCCCGCGTGGACGGGAGCAGGGTCCGGAGATGAAGCCCGGCGACGCGGACCCTGGCAGCGGGGGATCTCCTACGCATTCATAGCCGTAGCGCTGGCGATGATGCTGGTGAGCAAGGACTACGAAGATCAATTCGAGCACCGCGCCGTGCTGCGGGACAACACGGCGACCGTGGTGGCTACCGGCGAGGGCATGAAAAAGCGGCTGCTGATCAACGGAGTGGGAGTGACCTATTTAACTCCCGTTACCAAGGTGATGGCGCACCTGCCGCTGGCGTTTCTGGACCATCGGCCGCAAAACGCGCTGGTGATTTGCTTCGGCATGGGAACGACCTTTCGTTCGCTTCTCTCGTGGAACATACCAACCACCGCCGTGGAGCTGGTGCCGAGCGTTCCCAAGGTGTTTTGGTATTTCCATCCCGACGGCGAGGAGCTCGTGCATTCGCCGCTCGCGCACGTGGTGATTGACGACGGGCGGCGCTACCTGGAGCGGACGTCGGAACAGTACGACGTCATCACGCTCGACCCTCCGCCGCCGGTGGAAGCGGCGGCTTCGAGCTTGCTCTACTCCAAGGAGTTTTACACCGCCGTCAAACAGCACCTGCGACCGGGAGGCGTGCTGCAACAATGGCTGCCGTATGCCGATCCGGTCACGCTGTCGTCGTTTGCGCGGGCGCTCAAGGAATCTTTCCCCTACGTGCGTGCATTTCGCGCGCTAACCGGCGGCGAGCGCGTTCACTTCCTGGCCAGCAATAGCCCCCTGCCGAATTGGACGGCGAGCGACCTGGTGAGCCATATGCCGGATACGGCGGTGAAGGACCTGATGGAGTGGGGTCCGCAGCCGACGCCGGAACGGCAGTTCGCCGTGGTGCTGGATAGAGAATTGTCGCTTGACGACATGATCGCTGGCGCTCCCGATGCGCCCACGCTGCAGGATGACCGCCCGATGAACGAATACTACGCGCTCCGCCGGCATGTGGAACCCGCCCTGCGGCGGTATATGGCTTTCCTGGACCTGGGCCGGAAACCTACCGCCGTCTTGCAACCTTAGCGGCCCGCGGCAGGCGCGATGGGCTGCGAGAGGTCCAGGACGAAGCTGTTGTCATCATCGTAGACGTGCTTTCTTGTACGTCCCAAACCTTCGACGTTGTCCTCGAAATCGTAGCTATAGAGAAGCTGAATCTTGAACCATGGGAAATACGTGGGCAGCTTGCGGCGTTCCGCCTCGCCTCCGTAGGAATAAGCCACGTACGGGATGGGAAGCGACGTTAAATATCGGGCCAGGGCTTCGCTCCCTTTGGAGAAGGGCAAGCCAGGCGGAGGGCTGGATGCGGCCCAATCGAGCACAAACACTTTGTTGCGCTTGAAGTCGAGGAGAAAGGGCTTGTCGAGCTTCTCGAGCACCGCTTGGCCCGGTGGGATGGATTGCTGGAGAGCCTTGTAGGCCTCGATCTCTTCGCCGGAAACCAGGGAGGCGTGGCTCAGCCCCGCTTGGGCGCTGCGCAGGCATTCCGCGTAAAGAATCTTGGAGGGATGCCACGTGGTTCCCACGAGGAAGGCAGCGACGCCAACGGCCACCATCGGCGCGGCGGCCGCCAGCTTCCTTTCCCCCGGTTTTTCCGGAGGACTCAGGATTTCGGCGGCTAACATCAGAATCGCGGCCAGAAGAAAGGCGAAAGAATAGCGGGAGTAGGATTCCGCAGTCGCCAGAGTGACCGCGATATGTCCCAGAATTGCCGCGAGCAAAAGGGCGAGCGCCGGCTCCCTGCCCCGGATGCCCCGCCGCCGCGAAGCGAGATAGAAGATTCCCAGGGCGATGAGCGCGAGGGAGGGAACGTCCACCAAGTGTTTGAGTACAAGGCGCAATCCGGTGGCAGGCGTGAGCCAGCAATACGCGCACAGCGAATCCTTGTACACCGACTGATCGGTGCCCTTCCCTAGCAGGGGATACAGCAGTGTACCCGAGGATTTGTACAGCGAAATCATGCCGGGGAGAATGAAGGCGATGGTCATGACCGCTGTAACGGCCGTCTCGGCGATAGCTTCGCGCCGGAAATTTTGGCTGATGACATAGCACACGTAGCTGCAGGCCAGCAGCACGGCACACGCGAGAATGAAGTTCGATTTCAGCATACAGATGGCCGCCGCAAGGAGGGCCATGATCGCAGCTCTCGAAACGAAGCGGCTTCCCGCGAGCGCCTTCCAATCGAGCGTGCGGCCGAGGCTAAGGAATAAGGCTGTGCCGGTGTACAGGCTGGCGATATTGACCGTCGGCGGATCGAGCCAAACCACCACGAGCAGCCACGCGAGAGCCCACCCGGCCGAAACGCCCTTTTCCTTGAAGGCTCCCCCCAACAGGCCGAGGATCATCAGCAGGCCCAATCCAGGGTCTACGATATGAAGATGCTCGACTGAGAAGAGGGACAGGACAAAGGTATCCAGGAACCACTGGCCGCCCAGCGACGACACCAGCCTCCGCGTGCAAAATGGATCGGGTCCCATGGCACCCAACTGAAGCATTTTTTCCGGGAAGATTATGTAGGCCTGAAAATCATCCGCTTGGTTGAAACGCACCGCACCTGCGGGACTGGAAGGATAATCGTACCGCGCCACCGAAACCGAGCCCGCGTAAAAGATCAAAGCGAGAACGCCGAGAAGAAAAAATCCGCCGGCTCGGAGCGTCCGGGAGCCACGAGCATCCGGCGCTGATCCGGGCGCCGTTTCTTGCGCCCGAGCTCGCCGAGACAGCGCGTTGCCCAACCACGCCGCCACTCCCAGCGCCAGATACGCGAGCACCACCGCGCGCGAAATGCACGTGAAGAGATTCAGCACGCCGCCGACGACCACACTGAATGCGACGCCCCAGGCAGCTTTTTGCCCCCAGTCCGTCTCGTTTTCAGGAAAAAGGATGCGATTGAGGATGCCTCCCCAACCGATCCAGGAGATGAGGATCACAAAGCCCCAGCCGAAAGCCAGGAAATACGGACCCATGCTAGGCGAGCCCTCGGCGGCAAACATTTTTCAACAAATTACTAGGGAGCGGCATGGGAGGACGTTTGCGTCTCCTGCGTGGATTTGAGGTAAGCGTCGATGGCCTCCGCGGCGATCCTATGCCCTTCCGGCGTCCAATGCGGGTCATCGGGATAATAAGTCAGGACGCCGTTCTTCGATGCGCTCACGAGGGCTGGCGTGAGGTCCAAGTATCCGATGTCGGGAGAAACGGCGGCTAGGGCTTTCTGGAAGCGCGCGGCCATGTCGTTACCGGCCCACTTGCTGCACTCAGACTCCGGCGGGAACCGGCAGAAGGAATGCAAGACTGTGAATTTTTCCGGCACGAAGACGAAAATGAATCGCGCGCCTTGAGCCGCGCACAATCTGTTCGCCTCGCTGACGATTTGCACGGTCTCATCCAGCGCGCCCAGGTTCTCGGCGGTGAGGGGGTTCCACCGCGCCTGGAAATAGATGGTCACGGGCTTGCCGCTGGCCGCCTGAAAATAGCCCGCGCGAATTATTCCCGGAGGGTTGGGACGAGCCTTAAGGCGTAGCAGCAACATATGCAGAAAAGAGCGCTGCAGATAGGCCTGCCAGAGATTCGGCGGACTGTGCATCACGCGGTCGTAATACACCACGTCGCTCAGATCGGTGCCTTCCGAAAACATCCAAACGACCGTGCGCGGCTGCAGCGGCAATCCATAGCGCCTCAAAATGACCAATTCCTGCTGGGGGCCGTAGGCGGATTGTCCCAGGTTGGCGACCACCTTGCCCTGAAGATTCGCGAGGAGAGACGAGCCCAACTGGTCGTAGGGAATGGTTAAGCCCTCGACGAAGGAATCGCCGATCAGGAGGATGTCGGCGCTTTTCAGGTCGGTGGCGTTGCGGAAGCCGTTGTGATCGTACTGGTCGTCCCATTGATACAACGTCATATCCGACTGCGGAATGCGATAGTAGGCCGTGACGCTGCCGCCGAGCGCTTTGCCGCTGAAATGCACGTTGGGGCGGCGAATGTGAATCAGCTCGGGGTCGTTGACGTTGTAGATGGGCCACCAGGCAAAATTGTTTCCCAGGACTTCCCGAGCGTCCACGACATGGATGAAGGCCAGAAATTCGATGAGAAACAGGACGAAGAGCACCGATCCGACGGCGAGCAGAATCCGCGGAAGAACCGCCTTCGCTGCGCCGCGGCGGGGCGCGGGAGATTCCGTGCGGCTGGTTTCAGGCGTCACGATGCAAACGCTCCATTTTCCATTCGCGAGCATAACAGGAATGTGCTTTCGTATGCTTCTCACGCCAACAGCGTCTCGTTTGCGCGTGTGCGCGGCGCCGCTCGGCCATATAATCCTCACCCAGCGGGGGTTTCGACCGCCTCCGGGTTCCATTCATATTAATGGCAAAGGGCCAAGGGAGAAGGGGTTGCAATGGAAATGATGTCCACAATGAAACCCTCCGGGAATAAGCCTGCTCGGCATGGGTGGGTCGCAAAGGTCTTGATTTTGGTCGTCTCGTTTCTCGTTTTCATGGAATGCGGCGCGAGGCTGGTCCTCTCCGTTGGTTTCCTTCGCCGAAAGATCACCGGGATTGATGATTCCTCCTACCGGCTGCAATGGATTCGGCTGCACCGGCACAGCCAGGAATGGACCGGGCCGTTCGCCGCCTATGATCCCGTGCGGGGCTGGGCGCTCAAGCCGGGCATCCGCGACATGAAAGTTTACGACGGTACGATTCTGAGCACGAATTCCAAGGGGATCCGCGGCGAGACGGAATATTCCTACGCCCGCGTTCCCGGGAAACAGCGGATTTTGCTGCTGGGCGATTCCTTCACCTTCGGCGCGGAGGTGCCCGACGAGGAGACGTACGCCCACCTGTTGGCGGGAAGCCTTCCGAGCACCGAGGTCCTAAACCTGGGTGTACAAGGCTACGGGCACGATCAGATGCTGCTCTATTTGCGGGAAGAAGGGGTGAAGTACCGTCCCGATATCGTGATGGTCGGATTCACCTATATTGACGTTTACCGGAACATCGAACGCTTTTTCGCGTATGCCAAGCCGGAATTCCAATGGGAATCCGGCGGCTATCAGTTGACGGATGTTCCGGTGCCGCCGCCCGGCCGTGTGCTCGCCGAAGAGTCTTGGCGTCCCAAGTCGCTGGACATCCTGCTGATGCTGCGGGAAAAGATTCGCTGGAGGCTGGGGGAAAACGAAGCGGAAGCGAGAGGCGTGACGCGATGGCTGCTCGGCGAAATCGCCGGTACAGCGCGAGGAATCGGGGCGGTCCCGGTGTTCGTCTATTTGCCGGTCAACGATGAAATCGCGCCGGTTCCGGGTGTGGCTTTGGGGCCGATGCTTCCGCGCATCCCCGAGCGCGAGGCCTTCCTTCGCGAGATTTGCGAAGAGCAGAGCGTTCCCTGCCTTTTCCTGGGGCCTCAGTTCCGAGAAGCCGCCGGCCGCGGAATTGACTTCCACGCCCGGGGCCACTACAACGCGGCGGGCAATCGGTTGGCCGCCGGAGAGATCAGGGATTTTCTTTTGCGGAGCCATCTGGCCGGCGAGCAAGGTCCGCCCGCCAGCGTCCCCGCAGGACGCGAGCGCTGAATGGGCTTGGCGTCCAGCGCAAAGGGGCTCTATCGCTTGGCCCTGCTGCTCATCGTGTGCGCGGGTGTGGCGCGAATCGCATCCACATATCCCGTGTTCAATCAGACCGTGGATGAAGGCTCGCACATCGCGTGCGGGATGCAGTTGATGCAAGACCGGCAGTATTTCATGGACCAGAAGCACCCTCCGCTTGGGCGGATCGCCGTGGCCCTGGGTCCCTACCTGGAGGGCGCGAGGCTTCCCGGAGCGGGTCGTAGCGACAACATGTTCGAGCTGGGAAACGAAATCCTGAACTGGAAGGAAGGCTATTGGCGCAACCTGACGCTCGCGCGCCTTGGGACGCTGCCGTTTTTCCTCCTCGCTTGCGCCGTGGTTTGGTTCTGGAGCGATCACATTTCAGGCAAGCGGGCTGCGCTGTTTTCGCTCCTCATTTTCACCTTGCTCCCGTCCATTTTGGCGCACAGCGGCTTGGCCACAAACGACATGGCCGGGGCCGCCACGCTGTGCCTTGCCCTGTACTGCTTCACGCGATGGATGGAGAATCCTTCCTGGAGAGCGAGCGCATGGCTGGGAGTGGGCGTGGGTCTCGCGGTAGCGTCGAAGTTCTCCGCGCTGCTGTTTCTGCCCGGATGCGTGGCCGCTTTGATCCTGCTTTATTTTGTCGCGCCTACCGATTCTTCGCGCCAACATCCGTGGGTGAAGTTAGCCAGCAAGATTGCTGTATCCCTACTGATCGCCTATGCCGTGCTGTGGGCCAGCTATTTGTTCACCTTGACGCCGATTCAAGCCTCTCGGCCACATACCGTCGTGGACCGGCTGTTGGTAAACTATCCCGTCGCGCGGCATGCCGCATACGCCGTTCTTGAAACTCCTATCCTCGCAGGGAACGTTGCGGCTGGCATGAAAGGATTGTCGGGGCAAAACAAGGCCGGGCAAGCGGCTTTTTTTCTCGGCGAATGGCGGCGGCACGGGTGGTGGTATTTTTTCCCGGTGATTTTCCTGCTGAAGACCCCTCTTGCGTTCTTCCTGCTTTGCTGCATCGGGGCCGTGTTTCTCGCGCGCTCATACCTGCGGCAGCACGATTGGCGAATCATCGCCCCCGTCGTATTCGCGCTGGTTGTTCTCGCTCTTTCCATGACCAGCGGGATCAATATTGGATCGCGGCACATTCTGGCGATGTATCCTTTGCTCTCCATAGCTGCGGGCCACGCCGCATCCGCGCTATGGAACGCGGCTCGGCGTTCGGCGGTAGGCCGTGTTGTAGCCGCGGGCACGCTCCTGTGGCTTCTCGCGTCGTCGGTTCTTGCGCACCCGGACTATCTCGCCTATTTCAATTGCCTTGCTTCGCGCTCCCCCGAGCGCATCGAAGTGGATTCGGATGTCGATTGGGGGCAGGACTTGGCGCGGCTCTCGAGATGGCTGCGCGTGCGCGGCATTCAGGATGTTGCGCTCTCCTACTTTGGAACCACCGACCTGACCCACGCTGGCCTGGGACGCTTCCATGAACTTGTCCCCTATCAGAAGACGACCGGGTGGGTGGCCATCAGCGCGCGCAATCGGGTGATTCCCAGCCCGTTCGTCGTGCTGCCCACGCCACCGGGCACCGCGACCTATTACTCCGTGCCTGGCAATTTCGGAAGCGTCAAGCCGGGAACGGGGCCGTTCGCATGGCTGATGGCCTATAAGCCGACGACACGGATTGGGAAATCCATTTTCGTCTACTACATTCCTCCGGATTGACGCGGAGCGCGGAACCCGAGGACGAAATTTTTAATGCGCCAAGGAAAGAACAATTGATCGCGGCGGCGAGGAACCCACGGCGGGGCATCTGGGCCGCAATCGCATTTCTTTTGCTCGCCGGAATCGGTGTGGCGCGGGTTGTGGCCACGTACAAGATTTTCAATCAAACCACCGACGAACCGGCACATTTGGCAACCGGCATGGAATGGCTTGATCGAGGCACCTACTCGCTCGAGCCATTGCACCCTCCGCTGGCGCGTGTGGCCATCGCCTTGGGACCCTATCTTTCAGGAATCCGGCTGACCGGCCAAGGGAACGTGTGGGCGGAAGGGAACGAAATGCTTTTTGCGCGCGGACGGTACCTGCACAATCTGGCGCTTGCGCGCCTGGGCGTGTTGCCGTTTTTTCTGCTTGCAAGCTTTTTGGTTTGGTGCTGGAGCCGCAGGCGGTATGGCGAGGCTCCCGCTTTCGTTGCCGCGCTGCTCTTCACCTCATCGCCCGTGATTTTGGCCCATGCGGGCGTAGCGACCACGGATATGGCTATCACGGGGACGTTCACGTGGGCGCTGCTTGCCTTCGTCAATCTATTGGACGAGCCGGGCTACTCTCGCGCGGCCATTTTGGGCTTGGCCGTGGGGCTTGCGGTGCTCTCCAAATTCAGCGCATTGGTTTTCTTGCCCGCGTGCGGGCTGGCTCTGCTGCTTTGGCGATGGCTCGCCGAAACGCGACGAGCCGAAAAAAAGGCCGCGACAAGCGAATTTCGATGGGCGAGAGGGGTTGCCGTTGCGGCCTTGGCGGCGTTTCTCGTCGTCTGGGGCGGCTACCGATTTTCGGTGGGTTCGATCACGACCGTGGCGGACAGGCCGCATCCGACGCTCGATCGTACCTTTGGCGCAATGGGCGCGCCACACAACGTTGCGTATGCGGTGTCGGAGGCGCATTGGATCCCCGCGCCCGCGTTTTTCCGGGGCATCGCCGAGGTCCGACAAAAGGAGGCGCAAGGCCACAAGGGTTATCTCCTCGGCCAAATCCGGCTGACGGGCTGGTGGTACTTCTTCCCCGTAGCCCTGGCTGTGAAGACCACGCTTCCCTTTTTGCTTCTTGCCGGCGCGGGAGCGTTTTGTTTGTTGCGATCGGGATGGCGCGAACGGGATTGGATCGCCGCCGCACCCGTGGTGGCGGCTCTGGCTCTTCTGCTGGTGAGCATGACCAGCCATATCAATATCGGCATCCGCCACATTCTCCCGATCTATCCGTTGCTCGCGATCGCGGCGGGCGTCGGCACCTGCCGGTTATGGAAGATCGCTAAGTCAAAGTACGTGGGGGCGCTGCTGGTCTTGCCGCTTTTGGCCTGGCACCTTGCGTCATCCGCGCGCGCGCATCCCGATTATCTGGCGTATTTCAATGAGCTCGCCGGACAGCATCCGGAACGAATTCTCATTGACAGCGATTTGGATTGGGGCCAAGACTTGCTGCGGCTCTCCGCGGCGCTGAGGGAAAGAGGAATTGAAGAAGTCTCGATCGCCTATGCCGGGAGCGCGGACCTGGACATGAGTCGCTTCGGGCTTCCACGATTCCACATCCTCGCGCCGTATCAGCGCGCGGACGGCTGGATCGCCATTAGTTTGCTGCGGCTCAAAACGGGAGGATTGGGCTACCCGAACGACAGCTATTCGTGGCTCAAGGCCTACAAGCCGGTATGCCTTGTGGGCCGAACGATCCGGCTCTACTATCTGCCCGGGCATGCGGAGGCGAACCAAGCAGACTCCGGTCTCGCGGGAATGGAGCCCCATGAGATTTCACGGCTAAATTAATCCATGACGGAAACTTCACAACTCCACAAAGAGCCACCTTTGCAATCGAGTGAGGCGGGCAAATTGCTTTGCCCCTGCGGCCCGTGCGCTTGGTGGCACGCCGCGCCGGCCGCCGCAATTTTTCTGCTCGCCTTCGCGCTCAGGCTTGCTTATATCAACCACGAAAGCGTCGGCTACAACGAGGCCATCACCCTGATGGCCGCCCGCCTGCCCATGCGGCAAATGATGGCCGTGCTCATCAGCGATTTTTTTCACCCTCCATTGCATACGATCTTCCTTCATTTCTGGCTAAAACTGTTCGGATTCGGCGTGGTGCAGGCACGTCTACTATCGGTGCTGTTCAGCGGCTTGGCGGTTGTTCTTGTTTATGTCTTTTCCGATTATCTGCTGGGTCGGCGGACCGCCCTGTTTGCCTCCTTGCTGATGTCCGTGTCGCAGCTAGCCATTTGGTTCGCGCAGGAGCCCCGGCCGTTCGCGCAACTGCAATTCTTCGCCCTGCTCACTTCGTATCTGTTGGTGCGCGCGGTTCGCGAGCAACGCGCGCTTTACTGGTGGCTCGGCGTCGCGTCCAGCATTCTGCTGCTCTATACCGACTATTTTGGCGCATTCATGATCTGCGCGCTGGCGCTCTGGGCGCTTGCCTACGGCAAGCGCTACCACCTGCGCCTGTCTTGGATACTCGCGGGCGCGGCCGTGTCGCTCGTCTGCTACGCGCCGTGGTTGGCGAGCGGTGTGATCCACGAAGCCGCGCACAATTCCCAGACCTTCGGTGGAAAGCAGCCCTACATGGCGGTCCACTGGTTTACTGTCTTGTCCGCGGTCAATTCGTTCAACAACGGAAAGCGCGATGGGCTCGATGCAAACTCGCCTTGGTGGACGTTCGTGTTGGGCGGCCTGCTGTTTGCCGCACCCGCCGTGCTGGCCATCGCGAAGGGCCTCGCTGCCAAGGCGCCGTCCGGCACCGAAGAATGCGATGAACGCGAGGGCGTGATACTTGCAAGCCTCCTCTGGCTGGTTCCCTTTTGCATCGTCATCGGATTGGGTTTTACACTGCACATCCAGTACAAGGTGCGTTACCTGCTCTTCTGCGCCGCTCCCTATTACATTCTGGCGGGACACGGAATTTCCCAGTTGCGATCGAGGGCTTGGCGCTGGGCCATCGCCGTAGGGATCTTGGCCTATAGCGCCAACGCTCTTCGCGCCAATTACTTCATGCAATGGAAGGAGAATTTCAGGGACGCGTTCGCCTACGTCGAAGCCAATCGAGAGCCGGGCGACTGCGGCATCTTTCTCCCCGGCTACGACGTTCCCTTTCAATGGACGATCACGCAAGCAGGCCGCCCCTCTTTCCGCGTGATCCCGAGGGAGGACATTCCCGCGGGACTATCCCAATGCGACAGGGTCTGGGCGGTCGCCGGAGCAAACTCGGAGAACCAATGGGCCTGGGCAAATGCTGCTGCGGATCAGCGGCCATTGGAAATGACGCACACGAAAGTTCCAGATTCTGAGCGGCGCTACTTCGGGGTAGATGTCGCTCTCTATCAACGCAAATCACGATAGCGGCCCACTCCTAAAAATGCTTAAAATGGGCAAACTCTTTCCACTTCTCTCCCCACCTCGGCCATCCCGAGCCACCTTCCTCCGCAGGCCGTCCCTTCTAACCCTATCATCCTAAAAGGGTTAATTCTCGCTTAACCGCTTGAATCTCCCGCGCGTTCTCCAACCTGAATGTGCGCCTGCGTGCAAAAGAAACACCTATGCCACAGGTTATTGCCGCTCCGGCGAGGGGTGAGGAGGACTTGCGTCTCCATCGGGACTCGTCCGCGCGGCAAGCCATCGAACCCGGGTCCGCTCACGCAGATTATGTCGCGCAGCCGATTGCTTGGGGGTGGCTGGCTGGCCTAACGGTTCTGGCCGCAGTTCTGCGCGCGATCGCGCTCAACCAGCAATTGTGGTTCGACGAGATCGTTACGCTCCTCGATTCGGCACGCCGGCCGCTCTCGCGCATCCTGACGACCTACGACACGCAGAACCAGCACATGCTGTATTCGATCCTGGCGCACGGCTCGATCCGCCTTTTCGGCGAGCATGCATGGGCGCTGCGGCTTCCCGCGGTGATCTTCGGCGTGGCCTGCGTCCCGGCGCTTTACTTTTTCGGGCGCCTGGTGACCACGAATCGCGAAGCGCTGGCCGCCTCCGCGCTGCTGGCAGTCAACTACCAACACGTCTGGTTCTCGCAGAACGCGCGCGGATACACGGGAATGCTGTTTTGGACCCTCGTGGCCAGCATTTTCTTTCTCCGCTCGGTGAACGGCGCAAGGACGCGCGATTGGGTTTGCTACGGCGTCGCGGCGGCGCTCGGAATTTACACGCATCTGATGGCGGCCTTCGTCGTGGCCGGGCACGCGGTCATCTATTTGTGGCTCGTTCTATCGCGGACTAGGGGAGCGAGCCGGAATCGAGCGACTCTCTTGCCGCTGCTCTATGGTTTCGCGCTGTGCGCCGCGGCGTCCCTGCTGCTTTACGCGCCAGTGCTGTCTCACGTCTTTGCCCGTACGATCGGCGCGCAGGGCAGGACAGCTCCTTCCGACTGGTCCAGCCCCGTGTGGGCGCTTCGGGAGATGGTTCATGGCTTGAGCGCGGGCGCGAGCGGCGGGCTGATCGTGCTGCTGATCGCGGGGCTGGTGCTCTTGAGCGGATTGATAAGCTACGCGCGCGAAAACCCGATTGCCGCCGGTTTGGCCGTGCTTCCCGGTTTGGCGACCGCCGCAGCGGTACTGGCAGCCCGGCACAATCTGTGGCCGCGTTTTTTCTTTTTCGAAATCGGCTTCGGCCTACTATTTCTCTTGCGCGGGGCGATGCTCTGGAGCGAGACAGGAGCAAAAATTCTGGGCGGCGAGGGGAAGCTCGCTTCGCGCTTGAGCGCAGCGGTGATTCTGCTGATGCTGTGCGCGTCCGTGATTCCGCTGCGGGCGGCCTACTCGCGTCCCAAGCAAGATTATCTCGGCGCCATGAGATTTGTCGAAGAGCAACGCCGGCCCGGCGAGGCGATTGTGACGGTGGGGGTGGTTACATCGCCCTACCAGCGTTATTACGGGCGTTCCTGGCCGCTGGTGGAAACGGAAGCGCAATTGAACGCCGCGCTAGCTGGGCATGATCCCGTGTGGCTGATCTACACCATGCCGGTTTCCGTCCGCGCCCAGAGCCCGGAGATATGGAACACCATCCAAACCCAATTCACGATGGTTCGCGTCTTTCCCGGCACGCTCGCGGGCGGCGAAATTTACGTTTGCAAATCGAGGAGCGCCGAAAATGAGGGCGCTCCAGGGCAGGGAAGGAAGTCTCTTGGAGAAAACAATGCGTGAGACCGGGCACGGTGCCGTGACCGAAGTGGAGCGCGAGGAAGCGCTCGCGCCGGACGCCTGCGTGGCCGTCTCGGTGGTGATGCCGGCGTACAACGAAGCCCAGATGGTCGGCGAGCAGATCGAGCGCATTCGCCGCGTGATGGACCACGCCGGTTATCCCTACGAATTGATCGTGGTGGACGATGGCTCGACCGACGGCACCGCCGGCGCGGCCCGCCAGCATGACGCGCGCCTGATTGAAAAGAAATACAACAAGGGCTACGGCGCCGCGCTCAAAACCGGAATTGCCGCGGCCAAGCACGAATGGATCCTCATCATTGATGCCGACGGAACCTATCCCGCTGAAAATATCCCCGACCTGCTCCGAAACATTCCGGAATACGACATGGTCGTGGCCGCCCGCACCGGGCAAAGCGTCCACATTCCCCTCGTCCGCCGCCCGATGAAGTGGATTCTCGGACGTCTGGCGAATTACCTGGCCAAGCAGCCGATCCCCGATTTGAACTCGGGCATGCGCGTCTTTCGGAAGTCGCTGGCGGAGCAATTCGAGCACTTGCTGCCCTCCGGTTTTTCGTTCACGACGACGATCACCATGGCTCTCCTGTTCAACGACTACCGGGTGCTCTACTTCCCGATTGACTATCACAAGCGCGTGGGACTCTCGAAGGTGCGCGCCTTGCATGTCTACGACTTCCTGCTGGTGATCCTCCGCACGGTGATTTATTTCAATCCCCTGCGCTTCTTCCTGCCGCTGGGCGCCGTGTTTTTCGTGGCCGGGACGCTCAAGCTGGTTTTCGACGTCTTCCGTTGGTCGCTTTCGATGGGCACGGGGGTGCTTTTGCTGGCGGCTTTGCTCCTCTGGTCCGTGGGCATGCTTTCCGACCAGCTTTCGCGCATCGCCCTGCACGTGAGGACGAAATGAGCGCGAAACCCGCCGCACCTTCCTGGCGCCGCACGGCGATTCGCATAGGCGGAAGCGCGTTGATGCTCGGCTTGCTGCTGGTCTTTGTGCCCTTGCACAAGCTCGGCGTGGCTTTGCGAAGCGTTCCCGCGTCCCTGTGGGTTTCGCTGGTGTTGGGCTACTTGGCCACGCACATGATCGGCGTGATCAAGTGGCGCTTGACGCTGCGCCTCAGCGGGGCCCGGCTTACGTTCGCGCAAGCCGTTCGCTGCTATTACGCGGGACTGTTCGGCACCGTGTTTCTTCCGTCCGTCGTCGGCGGCGATGTAGTTCGAATGGCCATGGCCTTCCGTGTCGAGCGCAACAAGGCGTGTATCGTGCTGGGCAGTCTGGTGGACCGGATTCTCGACATTCTTTCCCTCGCGATGGTGGCGGGGGTCGGCGCACTCTTGTTGCCCGGAGCCTTGGAGCCGCGAAGCCGTGGCGCTTTCAAGGCGCTGGCCGTGGGTTTTGCTCTGATAGGGTTGGGATTGTTCGTTTTGCTGGCGATTGTGCCGTGGAGGCGATTGCCGTACAAGATGAGCCGGCTGTTTGTGAAACTGCGTCGGGCTTGGCTCTCGATGGCATCGAGGCCGGCGTACGTTCTGATCTCATTGAGCCTTGGCATCGTCGTGCAGTTCTGTCTGGTGGCATTGTCGGCCTCGGTGGCTTCAGCGTGCGGTTTGCACATTTCCTTTCACATTTGGCTGATTGTCTGGCCGCTGGCCAAAATCCTGGCGTTGATGCCTCTCACGTTGGGTGGCGTGGGTATTCGCGAAGCCGGCCTGACGGCCCTGCTGGCGCCCTTTGGCGCTCCGCCGGCGCTCACCGTCGCGGCGGGACTTTGCTGGGAGGCCATTCTAATTGCGGGGGGCCTTGCGGCCGGTTTGGTGTCTCTGGTCGCGGGTGGCGCGCTCTCCACTTCGCTGCTGGCGCCCGGCAGACTTCGCGAGGCGCGCGATAAACTGATTCTGCCGCCGGCGGAATACACTCTGGACGACTGAGGGCGCCGCCAGGTAACCGCGTAGAAAACCGCCGCCGCTTCCTTTCTATGTCGCGCCTCCCTCGCTGTGTATGATTGCCTCCATGGGCCACGGTCATTCCCTTCCACAGGTAGTAGTGCTCGGCGCGGGCCCGGCCGGAGTAGGCGCGGCCTATGAGCTTGCCCGCAACACGCGCGCCCGCGTCACGGTTCTCGAGCAGCGGGAGACGGTGGGCGGCAACGCGGGCAGCTTCCAGCTCGACGGCGTTTGGGTGGATTACGGCAGCCATCGCCTCCATCCCGCCTGCGATCCCGCGATTCTGAGCGAACTGCGCGAATTGCTCGGCGAGGATTTGCTCGACCGGCCGCGCCACGGGCGCATCCGGCTCCAAAACCGCTGGATTCATTTTCCGCTGAAGCCGGGCGATCTCCTCCTGCGTCTTCCCAAGAAATTCGCGTTCGGCGTGGCGCTGGACATAGTTCACAAACAGGCGGTGCCCTCGAATGGCGAGCCCGAATCCTTCGCCTCCGTCCTGGAACGAAGCCTGGGACGCACCATTTGCAGGGAATTTTATTTTCCGTACGCCAGAAAATTGTGGGCCCTGCCGCCCGCGGAACTGGCCGCGACGCAGGCTCACAAAAGAGTTTCAGGAAACTCTGTTGGAAAGATCTTGCGCAAAGTCGCGAACGCCGTCCCGGGCTTGAAGCGGCCGGGAGCCGGGCGCTTCTTCTATCCCCGCGGCGGATATGGACGAATTTCCCAAGGGTTGCGCGAAGCCGCGGAAGCCACCGGGGCGCAATTCCTGTTTGGCGCCAAGGTGATCGCTGTCGAGCGGAAGGAAGGCCGCGTCGCCACGGTGCGTTACGAATCGGGCGGAAAGGAGCAGGTCATTGCCGCCGAGAATGTTTGGTCCACGCTACCCCTCAGCCTTTTGGTGCGCAGCCTGAGCCCGCAGCCACCAGCAGAGATTCTCGAAGCGGCGAACCGCATCTCCTTCCGCGGTATGGTGCTTGTCTACTTGACCTTGGAAACCGACCGTTTCACCGAATATGACGCGCATTACTTCCCGGACGATGCGCTTCCCATCTCGCGGCTTTCCGAGCCGAAAAATTACAGCGACACGAGCGAACCGAGCGGCCGCACGGTGCTCTGCGCGGAAGTGCCATGCGATCCCGGTTCCCGCGAGTGGGAAATGACCGACGCGGAGATGGGAAATGCGTTGCGAGGCTGGATGGAGCAGGCCGGTCTGCCAGTGTGCGCGAAAGTCTTGCGCGTCACCACGCGCCGGTTGCGCCAAGCCTATCCCATTTACCGCCGCGGCTACGAGCGCCATTTCGCCTTGGTGGACCAGTGGCTTTCGGAGGTCGAGGGGCTGCTTACGTTCGGACGCCAAGGCCTCTTCGTCCACGATAATACTCACCACGCGCTCTATATGGCCCGGGCGGCCGCGAAGTGCCTGCGCCCCGACGGCGGGTTCGACAAAAGCCTTTGGGCGCGCTACCGCGAAATTTTCGAGACCCACGTCGTGGAAGACTGATCCTCTCCGGCCCGCAAATTCCAGTTGCGCTTTCTCTCTTCAACTGCTACCTAATCCGCATGAAACTCTATTTGGCGGGACCTCTTTTCACCACGGCCGAGCGTGAATTCAACGTGCGGCTGCGCGACCTGCTGCGGGACGCCGGCTTCGAGGTTTGGCTTCCCCAGGATCACGAGCCGCGCGAGCAATCGGCGCGCGAGATTTTTCGCATGGACGTGGAAGGCCTGGATTGGTGCGACGTGGTCGTGGCCAACATGGACGGAGCGGACCCCGACTCGGGAACTTGTTGGGAATGCGGCTTCGCCTACGGCAAGAAGCCTGTGGTCGTCTACCGGACGGATTTCAGGACCGGCGAAGATCCGAAGATCGGCGCGTACAACTTGATGCTCACCGAGTCCGCCACGGATCGGTTATCTCCTCCGGCGAGTGGCACGTGGGACACCGCTTCCCTCGCAAGAGAAATCGCCCGAAGCCTCCGAAAATTGGAGGCAGGCAAGATGCGCCCGGGAGGAGCTACTTCCCTCTGATCATCTCGTAGAATTGGCGGACGCTCGAACCGCCGAACGCCGCCAGCGCCGCGGCATAAATCGCCAAGCCGGCCACAGCGCGCGCGGGCCAGACTACCGGCCGGGCCAGCCAAAGTACCGCGCCCATTGCCGCCGCTCCCACCAGCGGCCCGCGGCACGAGGGCAATCCCTCGCCCGGCAGAACCGCGCGGCGAAAATAGTAAAACGCCATGGCAAACCAGACGGCATCGGCAATCGTGGTTGCGGAGGCCGCGCCGATCATCCCGAAACGCGGGATGAGCGCGATATTCAGGCCGACATTCAGCGTGGCGGACACGATGGCGCACCGCAAATCGAGCGCTTGGTGGCCCGTGGCGCGCAGCGAATCCATATACACCCAGCGCAGCACCACCAACGCAGCCGACCACAGCAAAATCCTGAACGGCGTGGCCGAATTTGCGTAAGCCGCCCCGTACAGTAACTTGATGATATGGTCCGCGAAGAGCGTTCCTTCGATCACCAGCGGCACGACGAACGCCAGCCACAAGCCGGCCGTGCGCCGCGTCAGCTCGCGGAATTCGTCCCGGTTCGCGGCATAGCGGTGCGACAGCGCGGGGAACAGGCCGGCGAAATAGGCGATGGGAAAACTCACGCCCGCCAGGATCAGCTTATAGGCGGCGTTGTACCACCCCACCACTGTCGCGCCGCGCAGGAAACCCAGCAGAACCGCGTCGAAATTGTAGTTGAGCAGGCCCATGGCCTGCGACGACCCGATGGTCACGGCCGGCTTCAGGATCCCGTGCATCCCGCCCAGCGACATGCGCCACGGGACGCGGCCGTGCACCCACCGGAACCATCGCCCGAAATAAAGTGTGGTGGCCAAGTCTCCCGCCAGCCGCAGCGCGGGAACCCACACCAGGCCGGCGGCGCTGTGAATCAGCGCGACCACGCTCACGGCGAATAGCGCCTGTCCCGCCACCAGCCCGCGCGCCACGCGCCCCATGTTTTGCTGGCCCATGAACGTCCACTTCAGGCTGGCCGCTTGCGCGAAGACGCTCAATCCGTAAATCACCAGCACGGCGCGAAGTTTCGGGTAATGGGGAAACAGCGGAAGGCAAAGGAGCAGCACCGCGAAACTCGCCGTGGCCAGCAGCAGGCGCAATGGGACCACGCGCGCGGCGAGAGCGGGAATGTCCGCAGTCTTGGCGGTTTCGCGCGTGCCCCACATCTCGAGGCCGCCATCGGCGATCACCAGCATGTACGTCAAAATCGAGCCGGCGAACTCCAGTACGCCGAAATTGGACACCCCTAGAATTCGCGCCAAGTAAACGAACGCCAGAAAGCTCATCGCCTTGGACGCGAGGTCGCCCGTGGCAAGGCGCAGAATGTTTTGGTACGGGTTGGACAGGTTCGCTTCCCCCGGCGCGCTCGAATCTATCACGACTTTCGCGGTTGATGCGCGGGAGGCAAAAAAGTGAGCGGCCGGAGGGGTGCCGGCCGCTCTGGGCATGGGGTGATGGAGGTGCAGAATCCGAGGTGGCCATCGAACATCCCGGCTGCCGCGAAGGTTTCCCTCCCTGGCCTTACACCGAAACGCCGAGCTGCCCCGAATCCAATTGCATTGTGCGCGGCCTCTTGTACGGGCGCGATAGGCCAAAGGGTTCAATTGGTTTTAGTACAAAAGTACCGGCATTTGATTCGCTTGAGCTTCGCCCTTGTACCGGCAGTGCTCCCAGCGCGAGCCCCGCCAATAGCCGCGGAGATTTTGCCCCAGCGCCAACTCTGTACTACGATGCCTTCCGCCCATGAGCGAAACCGTTCCCTCGAAGTCCGGTGACCGCGCCGGCGACGCGCTGTGGGGATTTTGGTATCCGGCGCTGCGAAGCGCCCTATTGCATGGAGGACCGTCGCGCGGCGGGCGCCGCCTCGGCCGCGCCATGCTGCTCGACGTTCCGCTGGTGCTCGGCCGCGACGACGCCGGAAAACCCTTCGCGCTGCGCGACGTCTGCCCGCACCGCGCATTTCCGCTTTCCTTCGGCCAATTCGACGGCGCCGCGGTCGAATGCGCCTATCACGGCTGGCAATTCGACGCGCATACGGGCCAATGCCGCGCGATCCCTTCGCTCACGGCGGATTCGAAGCTCAAATGCGACCGCATCTTTGCCGGCAGCTTTCCCTGCGAAGAGCGCGATGGCTACATCTGGGTGTTCATGTCCAACGCCGAGGGTCGTGCGGCGCAAACGCCTCCGCCGCCCCCGCCCGAGCTGCCGACGTTCAGCCCTCGCCCGCAGGTGGCGCATCTTTGGGCCGACCTACCCTGCGCCGTGGACCACGGGATCATCGGCTTGATGGATCCCGCACACGGGCCGTTTGTGCACCAGGCATGGTGGTGGCGCACGCGGCGCAGCATCCGCGACAAGGCCAAGCAGTTCGAGCCTATCCCCAACGGCTTTCGCATGAGCCCACACGCGCCTTCCGCCAATAGCGCGCCCTATAAGATCCTGAAGCTACTCACCGGCGAGCCGGCTACCACCACGATTGATTTCGTCCTCCCGAACCATCGCTTCGAGCAAATCCGCGCGGGCCGGTATTGGCTCTCCAGCCGCACCACCGTGACGCCGGTCGCGCGCGATCTCTGCCGGCTCG
>Ga0187817_10000018_pt1 | contig 48345 bp, 37 predicted proteins | sample NC_wetland_sal_i_17_FD_132431 | JGI IMG/M metagenome (GOLD analysis project Ga0187817, IMG submission 132431) | Wetland sediment microbial communities from Neuse River Estuary, North Carolina, USA - SO4_2 | ecosystem: Environmental > Aquatic > Freshwater > Wetlands > Sediment | place: USA... | reverse complement strand
CGCCGACATCAAGTTGGCCATGGTGCCAGCCAGCATGGCGCGAATGCCCAGTTTTGCCAGTTCTCCTCGTTTATTGGGGGCGAGCGCTCCGATACCGCCTAACTGAATGCCGATCGAACTAAGATTCGCGAATCCGCAGAGCGCGAAGGTCGCGATGGTAAACGACCGCGGGTCGAGCATGGCTTTCTGCGGCCCCAGCATGGAAAATGCCACGAGTTCGTTCAACACCATGCGCGTGCCCAGGAGATTGCCGATGGCAGCGCAGTCATGCCATGGGATTCCGATAACCCATGCGACCGGGGCAAACAAGGTGCCGAAGATTTGCTGCAGGCTGGAAGGGAACCAGGCGATGCCAATCATATTGTGAATGCCGCCGAGAGCGCCGTTGGCAAGCGCGATCAGCGCCAGGAACGAAATCAGCATGGCGGCGATGTTGATCGCGAGTCCTAACCCGTCGGTGGTGCCGCGCGCAATCGCTCCCAGCAGGTTTTCTTTTTTCTCCGCATCCACCTCTTCTTCGCTCAGGACGACGCGGCCGGCGGTTTTCGGAACCTCGGTCTCAGGCACGAGCATTTTTGACATCAGAATGGTGCCGGGAGCGGTCATAATCACCGCGCTCAGAAGATGTTTGGGTTCGATGCCGAAGGCGATGTAGGCGGCCATGATGCCACCGGAGACGTGGGCCATGCCGCTGGTCATCACGGTCATCAGTTCCGAGCGCGTGAGGTCGGGGAGAAACGGGCGGATGGTAAGCGGAGCTTCAGTCTGGCCCATGAAAATACTTGCCGCCACATTCAACGACTCGGCGCCGCTGGCTCCCATGAAGCGGGTCATCACCTTCGCGGCGAGTTTGATGATGAGTTGCATGATCCCGTAGTGATAGAGCACGGCGAAGAACGCGGCGATAAAAATGACGGTCGGCAACACCTGGAATGCGAAGAAGAACCCCATCGACGAGCCTTTCGCCCCGAGGGCGCCGAAGACGAACTTCGATCCCTCGAAGGAATAGCTCAGCAAGCGGTTGACCCCGTCTCCGGCTTTCTGGAAAAGCACTCGCCCGACTTCAATCTTCAGCACGAAGATGGCAAACACAACTTGCAGCCCCAGGCCCCAGACAACCGTTTTCTTGTTGATCGCGCGGCGGTTGGTGGAAAAGGCGTAGCCGAGTGCCAACATAGTGAACAGACCGAGAATGCCAGTGAAACGTCCCATCTAATATTCCCCTTTGTAGATCACGCGATGAACCATGGAAGTCTTGTGCACAGGTGGAGCGGCCGTGACCTGATAGCTCTCTTCCAGCAGCGCCCTGGCGCGCGCGGCCTGTGCATCGGAGTGGCAGTAAACGGTGCAGAGCGATTCGCCGGCAGAAACTTTGTCGCCGATTTTCTTATGAACCGCGATGCCCACGGCGGGATCGATCGAGTCCTCTTTGCGTTCGCGGCCTCCGCCGAGGATCACGCAGGCGGTTCCGACCTGTTCGCATGCGATCGCAGTCACATATCCGGCTTGGCGACTTCGCACCTCGAGGCGGTGGTCCGCGACTGGGAGGCGCGTTGGATCGTCGATCGTGCTGATGTCGCCACCCTGCAACTCGACCATTTGGCGGAATCGATCGAAGGCTTTGCCGGAGGCGATGATTTCCTCGGAACGCTGCTTGCCTTGAGCGACCGTCTTGGAAGCGCCGCCGAGGTAGAACATCCAGGCCGCCAACTCGAGGCAGAGATTGCGCAGGTCAGCCGGTCCACCACCGTGCAAAACCTCGATGCACTCCTGCACTTCGAGCGCATTGCCCACCATGCGGCCGAGTGGCTGGTTCATGTCGGTGATGAGCGCGACCATTTGCTTGCCCATGCGTTCGCCGGTTTCGACCATCAGTTCAGCGAGGAAGACGGCGTCTTCCTCCTTTTTCATAAATGCCCCTGAGCCGGTCTTCACATCGAGTACAAGCGCGTCGGTGCCTTCGGCGAGTTTCTTGCTCATGATCGAAGCGCAGATCAGATACGGGCTCTCAACCGTGCCGGTCACGTCGCGCAATGCGTACAGCTTGCGGTCGGCCGGCGCAACTTTCTCGGTTTGCCCGATCATCGAGCATCCGCAGGCTTTGAGAACCCGATGGAACTCGGGTACCGGCAGAGCTACGCGAAATCCGGGGATGGATTCGAGCTTGTCCAGGGTACCTCCGGTGTGGCCCAATCCGCGGCCGCTGATCATGGGGACGTAGAGGCCGCCGGCAGCGACCAGCGGGGCAAGCACAAGTGAGGTCTTGTCGCCGACACCGCCGGTGGAGTGTTTGTCCACTTTTCTTCCGGGCAGGAAACTGAGATCAAGGACTTCACCGGAATGCAGCATCGCGTGGGTGAGGGCGGAGGTTTCCTCGCGAGTCATTCCTCGCAGCACGACTGCCATCAACCACGCCGCCATCTGATAATCGGGAATGCTTCCGTCGGTGCAGCCAGCGACCAGGTATTCGATTTCAGCGGAAGACAATGCGCCGCCATCGCGCTTTTTGCGGATGAGGTCGAGGACGCGGAACGGAGCTTCGGAAACCGTCGGCTGGCTCACTGGAGGCGGAAACCCTCCGGCAGAAGATCGGTGATGAGACTTTGCTTCGGGCCTTTTGCACCCTGGTAGAAGATGACGGCGCGCGGCCCGAATTCATAGATGACCTGACGGCAGGCTCCGCAGGGTGAACATGGAACTTCGTGATCGTCTTCGTCGGCGGCGACGACGGCGACGGCGCGAATCTCGAGGTCTGGACCATCTTTAGCGATGGCGGAAAAGATCGCAGTACGCTCGGCACAGTTGGTCATTCCGTACGAAGAGTTCTCGACGTTGCATCCCGTGAAGACTCGGCCTTCCGCGGTGAGGACCGCTGCGCCCACCTTAAAGTTGGAGAAAGGAGCGTAGGCGTTCTTCATGACTTTGCGCGCGGCACGGAACAGGCGTTGGCGCGCGGCAGCTGAGACCTTTGGCTTTGGCATATCCCGATCGATTTTACTGAAGAACAAGAGCGGCCATTGTAACGCGTGACCGGTGTTGCGCAGAGCCCTGGGTTTGACCCCCTCCTTGTTGGGTCTTTAGGAATCAGAGACTTAGCGTTGGCGTTTTGCTAAGTCTTTGAGGAATAAGGTATTACTTGTAAAGTATTTATAAATCAATAGGTTAGCTCAGATCTTCGGTCCGTTTTTGCGGCCGTTTCCCGCCAGGTCTTTGAGAAATAAATACTTTAGTCGTCATGACGGTGGAAAGAGCAACAGCACTTACGGTAGGCCTAAAGGCATACCTGATACAAATCGCACTTGCACCACTGGCTGCTAAGGCGTTGCCACCTTGCCCGGCTGCGGCGTCGGTGCTTTTAGCAGGTCCACAAACAACTTGTAGAATTTCTCGGTGTCCAGGTCGACCTGCACTTCCACCGACTGCACATCGCGCTTGGGCTTATTCCACTCTGACCAGGTGAGCGTGTCTCCGTAGCTGTAGCCGCGATCCAGATTCACGTCCATGTAACGGTTTTCTTTCCTGGTAATCAAGCTGGGGTCAAGCCAGGCCACTGCGGCGAGTTCGTCCCACAGATAGTTATAGGAGCCCCGCAGGCGCGCATACGTGCTGATGTATTGCGCCGATGGCGTGTTGCTGGTCTTGATCTTGTCGATCAGCTCGTTGGTCAATCTTGTCTTTGCGGAAATATCCACGGTGGTGCAAACAATCTTTTTCCACGGAGCCCGCAGCACAATGTGAGCAGCTTCCGGATCGAACCAGAGGTTGAATTCGCGGCGGGGCGTGTCGGTGAACTCGGGATCATCGGTCCGCGGACTCAGACTCCCTCCCATAAACACCAATTCTTTCGCCAGGCTCGGAAATTCCGGATCGATCGAGATGGCGAGCGCGAGGTTGGTCATGGGTCCAGCCTCATAAATCGTGACTTCGTGCGGATACTTACGGACCATGCGTATCAGAAAATGGGCAGCATCTTCGTCGGCAGGCTTGATGGTGGGCTTCCCTTCCGGCATCGCTCCCAAGTCTCGGGGCGCGTGATAGACACTTGGAGTCCATGCTCCCAGCCAGGCCACAGGGCCATACCTCTGCTCCCACTGCTCTGTCGCTTCTTTGGTTCTGACCAGCGGGTACTCGGCTCCGGGTACGACGGGAATGTCGGTTCGTCCAATGAGTTCGAGCAGGCGCAGAGTGTGCGCGACCTCTTCGGTTAGCCAGGCATCGCCCGTGACCACGGTGATGCCCAGCACTTCCGTCTGCGAAGACTGGATCAGCAGCAGGATCGCTTGCTGGTCTGTGCCGGCGGGTCCGGCCGCGTCCTGATCGACGATGAGCTTGCGCTTGTCTCTGTTCTGGCCTTGGGACGCAAGACAGGTCAACAGAATTACACTTGCCACCGCGGCGAAACCCGGGAATCGGCCCAGTTTCATTCGTGCACCTCATTTATTTGCACTTGATGTAGGATCGCATGGAAAGCAGCGCATCTGTAAACCACATTTCCGAGCACCAATCCGCGTGCCCTTCAGCGCTTCGAACAAAGTTAAAAAGGCAGACGGAGCGGACTCTGGCTTGAACCAGAGAGCTCAGCCTGCCCGAAATTTGAACCGCGCATCCCGCAACGTCCTAGAACTTGAGCTTGAGGGCAAACTGAACCAGGCGCGGGTTATTGACGGTGCTGGTAACCGCCCCAAAACTAGAGGGCGAGCCAATGTCCTGCTCTCCAATGCCGGCGAGCCCGGGCAACCAGTACTGGGGATGGTTGAACAGATTGAAAAACTCGGCGCGGAATTGCAGATTCATTCCCTCGCGGAAGGACATGGGGAAGTCCTTGATTAAAGAGAGATCTGTGTTCACAAAACGCGGGCCGTAAACGGGTGCGCGTGCGGCGGTGCCGAGCTCTCCGACAGTAAACTGGTTGGCGGTACCCGGATTGAATGTCACTGCCGCCGATTGGAAAGCGCAGGGGTTGAACCAATGCGCGAGCGTGTGGACCTGAGAAGGAGCAGTGCATCCCGGATTCGCCGCGACCGGACCAGCCTTATTCGGGTCACCCACCTGGTTCGGACGCTCAAGAGTTTGTCCGTTGTAGGCGAAGAATATGCCCGAGGGGTTGGTGCTATCGACCACGAAGAGCGGGAACCCCGACGTGGCCCGTTCGATCACATCCACCTGCCAATTTCCCAGGACGGCATTGGTGGCTCCGTTCCAGCCGCTGCCGAAGCGTTTGCCCTTGCCCAACGGCAAGTCGTAGAGGATGCTCGCGGTAAAACTATTGTTGAGGTTTAGTTGCGACAAGCCCCAATCTAGTTTCTTGGTTCCGGGGAGCGGGTAATACAACGCGCCGGGATTGGTGCCCAAGCCGTCCGTCAAACCGGAATCGAAGTTGCGGGACCAGGTGTATCCAAGCAGAGCGTAGAGTCCATGGCGCGCGCTCTTCGTCTCGGCCTTTACCTGGAGGGAATCATACTGGGCAGCGCCAATGCTGTCATTCGTGTTAACAATCTGAAAGGGGGCTGCATAAGGGTACGAGTTAATGCCGCAGCCCAGCTTATAAACGCCATAGAGGGGATTGGCCGCCGTCCCGCCGGAAACGGTCGTAGCGGTTGGGAAGCAAGCGCTGGGGGAATCGATATTTTCGTTCAACTGGCTGACGAGAATGTGATGGCTGCGGGTTCCGGCGTAGCCTGCCGTCAGCACCACATTTCCGGGCAACTGACGTTCAATATTGAGGTTGAACTGCTGGACCGCACCCTGTTTGAAATTGAGGTTCTGCGAATTGATGGACCCGGTGTAAGAGGTGGGGTTCACGGGCGCGTTGTAGATGGCACCGCCTGGGACGGGCGCGGTAGAAGGCGGGCAGGTTGGTACGCAGGAAAGCAGGAAGCCGCTGGACAAGGCGCCGGCGCCGCCAAAGGGATCCACTTCCGCAAAATACGGCGGGTTTTGCCATAGCCCCTGTCCGCCCTGGTCCCAGGAGGAGTCGTGCAAGATCCCGTATCCGGCGCGGATCACGGTTTTGTCGCTGCCCATCGGTTTCCAAGCCAATCCGATGCGGGGCTCTACCGCAGTCTTGTCAAATTGCACGCCCACGCGCCCGTCGGTAGTGATGCAACTCGTGCAACCGGCAACTCCGGGGCTGCCCTTCGGAACGTACCACATGAGGTTGTGAATGTTGAAATTGGCCTGCCGATTTCTGACCTCGGTTTCGGGGGTGACCAGAGCCCAGGCGACGCCGATGTTCACGGTCAAATTACTGGAAACGCGCCAATCGTCCTGAACGAACGGGCGAAACATCTTCCAGCGCCGGCCGACCGTGCCCCCCAGGAACGTCTGATCGTGGGCGGCAAAAACCCCATAAGTACCCAAAAGCAGATCGGCAATGTTGTCACCGCTCGTCGTACCATAGTTCACGATATAACCATCCTGAAATGCGTTGTTTCTCACATTCATTTCATTGGCGCGATATACCCCGCCGATCCGGATGTCGTGCTTGCCGCGAATCAGATCAATGGTGTCGCCCACGGAGTAAACATTGGTGCCGCCCTGATAGGGCGAGTATCCGCGATCACCGATGGAAAAGTAGCTGCTCATCTGGAAGGAAGGCATCCCGCAACTGATGCAGTCGTTGGTTGCCTGGTTCAGATTCGTGGGGTAACCCAGTTGCAAACTGGCGCACTTGCTATTCAAGTCGGAGCCAGGAATACCCAAAACGGCACCTTCGCAGGGCTGGGGCCCAAACTCACCATAAGAAAGGATGTGGTTGAAGATCCGGTTGAACCCTGCATTGAGCTGGTTGATGGTAGTGGCGGAAAAAACGTGGGTCTCAGATACGGCCGCGTTGCGCCCGTGGTTGCTGATCTCCTGGTTGCTGCCAAAGGCGCTTTGCTCTGACCAGGTCGGCGAGCCGCCCGGAACGAAGTTGGTTGCCTGATCGTAGCTGAAGCGCGCAAACGCGGAGTCCTTGCTGGAAAAATTGTGATCGAGGCGGATGTCCCAGGTCCCTTCGTTGAGTTTGCGCGTGGGTTGATTGGCGTAGTTAAAGCCGGAACCCGCCGGAATACCGGGCGTGGGAGCAGGATAAAGCGCAGCGACCCTCGCGCCGATCGCATTGATCACACCGTTCGCGCCGCCCGGCATGATGTTGCAATTCTGCGTCACACCCGCTACGAACGGCTGACTTCCAGCTACGGGAGTCTCAGGAAGGCCGGTCGCGATGAGGCATTGGAAGGGAACAGGAACAGGATAGGTACCACCTGGAAGAATCTGCTTGGGGGTATAGGGGTTGATGAGCTGCGTGCCAAAGGGATTCGAGCTCTCGTCATAATTGCCGTTGGCGTCGGGCGTGACCATGGCAGTGGTCGGTACAAAACCGGTGAAAGGCACACCCTTACGCTGGATCTTTGCCTGATAATCAAGAAAGAAGAAAGTCTTGTCCTTCTGGATCGGCCCGCCGAGAGATCCACCAAACTGGTTGAGATTGAACTTCGTTGCTGTATCGACAAAGGGAGTCTTGGCGTCGAGTTTGGTATTACGGAAAAACTCGAACAGCGTGCCGTGGACCTGGTTCGAGCCTGACTTCGTGGTTACCAGCACGGTCGGACCCGCGCGCTCTCCGTATTCTGCCGAGTAGTTGTAGGTTAACACCTTAAATTCCTGGATGTCGTCGATGGAAGAGAAAATGCCAATGCCGCCTTCGTCGATCTGGTTGTTGTCGTTGCCGTCGAGCAGCCAGTCGGTGCTCTGTTCGCGCGAACCGCCGACCGAGAGCGAAAAGGCGCCACGCGTGGCGGCCTCGCTGCTGGCAGCACTGGTGAAGAAGCTGGCCGGGTTGGTGGATTGAGTGGTGCCCGGAGTCAAGGTCGCAAGCTGTACAAAATTACGTCCGTTTAGCGGCAGCTCGGCGACCTCCTCGGAGGTGATCACTTGGCCGAGGGTGGGGCTCGTGGTTTCGACCGCTACTTCCGTGGCATTGACTTCCACCGTCGACTGGACCGACGCGGGGTTGAGCGTGAAATCTATTTCGAGGCGTTCGTCGACCTGAAGACGAATGTCTTTCTGCTCGCTGGTCTGGAAACCCTGGGACTCCACTCGAATGGTGTAGAACCCTACAGGCAAGAAAGGCGCAGTGTAGTGGCCGGATCCGTCGGTCTTCACTTCGCGCGTGAGACCGGTGCCCTGCCCGGTGATTTTCACCGTCGCTCCGGCGATGACGGAGCCGGTTTTATCGGCAACCGTTCCGGAAAGAACGCCGGTTGCCTGGCCGTAAAGAAGTGGACAGAGGGAAAACATGGAACCCAGAACCGCGACGAGCAGAGCATTACCTTTCAACATTGGTTTCCCCTTTGGCGACCCGTTCTCTTTTGAAAAACGACCGGCGGTGACTCTCGGCCGAGACGTGGCGCGCCCCTTTTTTCACGATGGGTCATCTAAATAGATTGGGTTTGCAAAGTCAAGAGTTTTGTGCCGGTCCGCGCATGCGCCGCAATGTGCTTGCGTATTCAATTTTTCATACTGCCTATGCTTTCGCGGATTTTTGCGATCTGGTTTTGACGGAGACGTTTACAACGCGTGGTCCGCGGCCGTCGCAAGTCCCAATCTCGCCGCAGAGACGTGGCGAGCCCCGTCTCTAAAGGAAGAACTTTTCCGCCCTGCTCACCCACTGGCCCTGGCCACCAGCAAGATTGCCAGGCAGTAGAAGACGAACATGAAGACCAGGTACACCCAGGCTTTCCCGGGTGCGCCGGCAAACTCTTTCCAGGCAAGAACGCCCCAGAGAGCGGCGACCATCGGCGCGGATTGTCCGATCGCATACGAGATGGCCACGCCGGTAAAGTTGGCGGCGACCAGATTAAAAACCATGCCGGTGCCCCAGATGAATCCGCCGAGCAGTCCGAGCGCGTGGCCGGAAATCGGAGCGCTGAAGAAACCGGAGAAACCTACCGGCTCACCGGCTAATGGCCGCCTCATGAAATAAATGTTCCAAATCAAGCACGACAGCAGCGCGCCCAGCGTCAGGAAGACGGCAATGCTGTAAGGACCGAGGGTGTTGCCATTGGTCATGGCTCGCGCCACGAAGGGAGCCCAAAGCCCCATCAGAACGCCCGAGACGACACAGACGACGATGCTCTTCTTCGAAACCGAGCGGCCGGCGATGGCCAAGTTTCCATAGGCTTTTCCGTCCATGACAACGGCAATGAGGGCGCACAAGACGCCGGCGGCAAGGAGCACTGCATTTCCCTTTGGCTGGAGCGCATAGCTCGAAACCACACCGACGACGAGCGCGATTCCTATGGCAACTGGAAATGCGACGGCAAGTCCGGCGATATCGATCGCGGCAACCAACAAAAGGTTCGCCAGATTGAAGATGGCGCCTCCGACCATGGCGGAGACGATGTTGTTCGTATCGGCGGAATGCACATTGTTCATGAAACTGGAAGCGTCGTTGCCTGTACTTCCCATGGTCAGCGCGAGGATCAGTGAGATCAGGAAGATGCCGACAGCGTAGTCCCAGTAAAACAGCTCAAACCGATAATTCTTGACGCCCTTATAGGTATTGGCCCAGGAGCCCCAGCAGATGGCGCTGGTGATCATCATGAACAGCGCAATACCCAAACTATGGGGTGTGAACATCGCTTCTCCTTGGGTAAGAATCGCGCCGTAGCGTAGCCGCCGAAGGTCCGCAGTGTCAAGGCGAAAGGGGGAATTCATCTTTCGCCGCATCTGCCGTACAATCGAACGGCGACAAACAGGTCCCTCGCTGCGCTCGAAATTACGATACTGAGGTTTTTAAGCCGGCCCCGCGAGGAGAACATGGTTATGCCGGTCGAACACAACGAGTCTCGGAGCGCCGCACATCGCGAGTCGCTTAACGGCGGTGCCATTGCGATTCTTTCCGGGCAGCCTCTGTTGCCGAATATCGGCATTCCCCTCGATCTGGATTGGGTGCGGGACGTGCGGGTAAACACCAGCGCGGTCGAGCGCCGGGCTCAGTCGCAGGTTGCGCGTCGAACAGTGAAAAAGGAATGGCAGGCGGCTTGGCTTCTGCGGGCGATTACCTGCATGGATCTGACGACGCTTTCCGGCGATGATACCGACGAGCGCGTTCGCCGTTTGTGCGCGAAGGGACGGCATCCGATCCAACCGGATTTGGAACGCAAGCTGGGGATCGAGGAGTTGCAGATCAAGGTCGCCGCCATCTGCGTGTACCACACGTTTGTGGAAACGGCGTTGCGCGCGCTTGAAGGCAGCGGAGTGCGTGTCGCTGCCGTGTCCACGGGCTTCCCCGCTGGTCTATCGCCGCTGGCGGAGCGCGTCGCGGAGATTCGCCGGTCAGTGGAAGCGGGCGCGCATGAGATCGACGTGGTCATCACCCGGGCGCACGTTTTCGGAGGACGCTGGCAGGCGCTCTACGACGAGGTGGCGGCGTTCAAGCAAGCCTGCGGATCGAGACACATGAAGGTGATCCTTGGAACCGGCGACCTGCTGACACTGCGCAACGTGGCGCGCGCGAGCGTGGTGGCCATGATGGCTGGCGCCGACTTCATTAAGACTTCGACGGGCAAAGAGCCGACCAACGCGACCTTGCCGGTTGGCCTGGTGATGACGCGCGCCATCCGCGAATATGCGCAGCAAACCGGCATGGCGGTGGGTTTCAAGCCGGCGGGAGGCATCCGCACGGCCAAGCAGTCGATCGAGTGGCTGGCGATGATTAAAGAAGAACTGGGCTTGTCGTGGATGCGGGCGGAGATGTTTCGCCTTGGCGCCAGCGGCTTGCTGGGCGACATTGAACGGCAACTGGAGCATTTTGCCACCGGGCGTTATTCGGCGGAGTACCGGCATCCGCTGGCATAAAGCAGGTCCTTCGCTTCGCTCAGGATGACAACTGAATTGTTTAAGAATCGAGCAAACACCGATGAGCATTGCTGAAAAATTCGTGAGCATGGCCTACGGCCCAGCTCCAGAAGATTCGAAAGAAGCGTTAGCCTGGCTGGAACATCGTGGCTACCGTTTCCAGCATTTCATCGGCGGCGAATGGCAGGCCCCGGCGGCCGGAGAGTATTTCGACACCGTCGATCCTTCGAACGGAGAAAAGCTCGCTTCGGTGGCACAAGGCTCGGCGGCGGACGTTGACGCCGCGGTCAAAGCTGCGCGGGCTGCACATTCTGGATGGAGGGCGCTTACTCCTCATGCTCGTGCTCGCTATTTGTATGCTCTCGCGCGACTGGTGCAGAAGCATTCCCGGCTGCTGTCGGTTCTCGAGACGATGGACAACGGCAAGCCTATCCGCGAGAGTCGGGATATTGATATTCCGCTGGTCGCGCGGCATTTCTACCACCATGCGGGCTGGGCGCAGCTTCTAGAGCAGGAATTTCCTGAGTACGTGCCTTGCGGGGTCGTCGGTCAGATCATTCCGTGGAACTTCCCGCTGCTGATGCTGGCATGGAAGATTGCTCCAGCGCTGGCGACGGGAAATACCGTAGTTTTGAAGCCGGCGGAATTCACGCCACTGACCGCGCTGGCTTTCGCCGGAATCTGCCAGGAGGCTGGCTTGCCCGCCGGTGTGGTCAACATTGTTACCGGAGACGGCTCAACCGGCGAGGCGCTGGTCAAGCATGGGGACGTGGATAAGATCGCATTCACCGGATCAACCGAAGTGGGACGCGCAATTCGTGCCGCCACGGCGACCAGCCACAAGCGCCTTTCGCTCGAGCTAGGAGGAAAATCTCCATTTATCGTTTTCGAAGACGCCGACCTCGATAGCACGGTGGAAGGACTGGTCGACGGAATCTGGTTCAATCAGGGCCAGGTATGTTGCGCGGGCTCGCGGCTGCTGATGCAGGAAAGCATCGCCGAAGCGCTGATCGCCAAGGTGCAGGATCGCATGAGCACCCTGCGCATCGGACCGCCGCTCGACAAGGCGATCGACATCGGCGCTATCGTGGCCCAGGTGCAGCTCGACCGCATCCGCAAACTGGTAGACCAGGGTGTGGCCGACGGCGCCATCTGCTGGCAGCCGCAGGTCGCGTTGCCGGCGCGCGGGTTCTACTATCCGCCGACGCTGCTGAGCAATGTGCATCCGACGTCGATCGTCGCGCAGCAGGAAATCTTCGGGCCGGTGCTCGCGGCGATGACCTTCCGCACGCCCGCGGAAGCGGTGGAACTGGCGAACAATACCGTTTATGGTTTGGCGGCCTGCGTCTGGAGCGAGAGCATCAACGTTGCTTTGCATGTGGCGGCGCAGCTTAAGGCTGGGGTGGTTTGGGTCAACTGCACGAATCTGTTCGACGCTTCCTGCGGCTTTGGCGGTTATCGCGAGAGCGGTTACGGACGCGAGGGCGGACGCGAAGGTCTGCTGGAGTATTTGGAGGCGGCATGGTTCAAGAACGCTCCAATGCTTCCTGCGGAAAAAATGCCAACGCCTCCGGAAGCGGAACTGGACGAAGACTCCACCGCGTCTGGCATCAACATTCCCGCGATTGATCGAACCGTAAAGCTCTATATCGGAGGCAAGCAGGCGCGGCCCGACTCCGGCTACGGCATGGAAGTACGCGCTGCCGATGGGCGGCTGCTGGGCGAGGCTCCGCTGGGCAATCGCAAAGACATTCGCAACTCAGTCGAGGCGGCGCGCAAGGCTGGATCGTGGGCCAAAGCTACCGCGCACAATCGCGCCCAAGTTTTTTACTACTGTGCGGAGAATCTTTCCCAGCGGCGGGATGAAATTGCGCATCGTCTCGCCGCGGTGGTTGGGGAAAAGCAGGCGGCTGCGGAAGTCGATCTGAGCATCGAGCGCATCTTTTCCTATGCGGGGTGGGCCGATAAATTTGACGGCGCCGTGCACAATCCTCCGTTCCGGAATGTCGCGATTGCCATGAACGAGGCGATTGGGACGGTGGGCGTCATCTGCCCGAGGGAGGCACCCCTGCTCGGTTTTCTTTCTCTCGTCATGCCCGCTCTGGCGGTGGGAAACACAGTGATCGCGGTTCCTTCAGAAACCTATCCGCTGATCACGGGCGATCTGTACCAACTGTTCGACACCAGCGATCTGCCCGGCGGCGCGCTGAATATTGTGACCGGATACGCGTCGCAACTACTGAAGACCCTCGCCGAACACGACGACGTCGATGCCATCTGGTGTTTTGGCAATGAAGCGGATGCCGCGGCGGCCAAGGCCATGTCGGTGGGCAATCTGAAGCAGGTATGGACGAACGAAGGCCGCGTTATCGACTGGTTCAATCCGAAGCTGGCCGAGGGCCGCTGGTTCCTGGAGCACGCCACCCAGGTGAAGAACATCTGGGTTCCTTACGGCGAATAGGATTTCTTCTACCCTGTGTACCCCTGTGCTCCCCGTGGTTGAAACGAGGTCTTTACCACGGAGGACACAGGGGCACACAGGGGAAATCTCATGCAACCCACACTCACACCACGAGTAAAAATCTGCTGCATCGCCAGTGTTGACGAAGCGGCTCTGGCTATCGAGTGTGGAGCCTCGGCTCTGGGACTGGTCTCACACATGCCGAGCGGACCGGGCGTCGTCAGCGACGAGCGGATTCGAGAGATCGCCGCGACTGTGCCACCTGCCATTGGGACCTTCCTGCTGACTTCGCGGCAGAGGGTTGCCGACATCATCGCGCAACAGCGTTTCTGTCGCACGAACACGATCCAGATCTGCGATCATCTCACCACCGGCACGCACCGCGACCTGAAGGATGCTCTGCCCGGGGTTGCCCTGGTGCAGGTCGTCCACGTGACCGGGCCAGACTCCGTCGAGGAGGCGGTGCAAGTTGCGCCGCATGTGGATGCAATTCTGCTCGATTCCGGCAACCGGAAACTCGCAGTCAAGGAATTGGGCGGCACGGGCCGAACCCACGATTGGGCCCTTAGTCGCGCGATCCGCGAGCGCATCGGTGTCCCGCTGTTTCTCGCCGGAGGGCTCACGCCGGAGAACGTGGGCCAGGCCATTGTCGGGGTAAGCCCATTCGGGCTCGATGTGTGTTCTGGCGTCCGCACCGACGGTGAGCTGGATGCGGCAAAGCTAAAGCGCTTCTTCTCGGCAGTACGCAATGCGGGTGGGCAATGAGATGTGCAGATTCTTGCATCTTGACAGCGGGTTCCCCTAAGTAGTCTACTTGTGCCGTTTTGGCCCCTACACGTTCCTCCCCCAGGGCCGAACTCGCTGATCCGTCTCTTTCGGGAGTCGACACAACTTCGGAATTTTAGAACCTACTTCTACGAAACGTTTGTTGAGGTGTGATCCATGACCCTACCCTTGTGGAAAGTTTGCCAAGAAGTGTGCCTTGCAGGGCTCAACAAAAGAAACACCGTGCGAGTCACCGTTCTGCTGGCTGCCAGCCTCTCTCCAATTCTCGCCCTGGCCCAGACCGACACCTGGAAAGGGGGTGCGGGAAATTGGAATGACAGCACGAAGTGGAGCGCGGGCATTCCGACGTCAGCCTCCAACGTTTTCATCGATAACGGCAATCCATTGGCCTCCGCGGTCACGGTCAGCGATGGAGAGCAATGCGCCGACCTGACCATCGACAGCGATGACAGCGTTACGCTCGTGGGTGGCCTCCTCAATGTATTCGGCCCAACCATCAGCAACGCGGGCACGCTCTCGATCGCCAACACCAGCAGTCAAGCAAGTCTCGATATCAACGGAGCCGTGACCCTGACCGGCGCCGGCGTTTTGAGCATGTCGAATAACGCGAACAATAATATTTTCGGTGTCTATCAGAACAATGGAGCCACCCTCACCAATCAGAGCACGATTCAGGGATCCGGGAGCATAGGCCCAGGCTGCAGCAACACCTTTAACAACCAACACATCGTCAATGCGAACCAGTCAACGCCTCTATACATCAGCATCTGCAGCGGGCCCTCTGCGAACACCGGCACGCTGGAGGCGACGAACGGCGGAACCCTGGTTCTCGAAGGTAATGCAGGAGGCGCCGGGACATTCAACAATACCGGAGGCACGATTCAGGCGGGTGCCGGATCAACAGTGGTGTTGTATGACAGTGCGATCGTGAAGAACGGCAACCTGACGTCTACCAGCACCGGTACGACACAGTGCAACGGCAACAATGGCAGCTGCACGCTCGATGGGGTCACCATCACCGGTACCCATCAGGTGATTGCGGGTGAAATCTTCAATAACACCGTAACCAACAACGGCTCGTATCTCTTGGGGACCAGCATCAACTACGGGAGTCTTGACATTGTCGGAAGTGTGACTCTAAAAGGCACGGGAACCGTGGCCATGTCGAATCTCGCCAACAACGAGATCTGTTTTGCATGCGTTACGAACACCGGAAACACGCTGACCAATCAGAGCACGATCCAGGGATCCGGATCTATCAGTCCGAGTACCAGCAACACCTTCATTAATCAGCATACTGTCAACGCCAACCAGACGACTCCGTTGAACATTTACGCCGGCTCCGCCACGGTCACCAATACTGGCACGCTGGAAGCCACCAACGGAGGGACTCTGGTGCTGCACGGGGACGCTTCCGGCAATGGGACATTCGACAACACCGGCGGCACGATTCAAGCCGGAGTTGGGTCAATCGTGGTGTTGCACGACAGCGCGATCGTGAAGAATGGAAACCTCGCGTCCACCAGCACTGGCAAGACACAATGTAATGGAAACAACGGCGCCTGCACGCTGAACGGGACCACTATCAGCGGCACCCACCAGGTGGTCGCCGGATACGAGAACCTGACTAATACCGTGACCAACAACGGCTCGTTTCAGATGCTTGGGACGAGCACCAACAACGTCAATATGGACATTCTTGGGAGCGTGGTTCTGGCCGGCTCCGGCACGCTCACGATGGGGGGTCCCGGAAATACGATCTTCGGTTTCTACCAACCCAGCCCAGGTAACACGCTGACCAACAAGAGCACGATCCGCGGAGGCGGAACCATCAACCCCAGCTCAGGCAATAACTTTATCAATGATCACATCGTCAGTGCGACGCAGAACCTGACCATCACCGGCAACTTCAGCAATCCAGGAACCTTGATGGTGAGCAAGGGTAAAACGCTCTATATCTCCGGCGGGCTTTTTACCAATTCTTCGGGGAGCACGCTGACAGGCGGCAAATACATGGCGACGGGAAGCCTGCTGTTTGACGGCGCCAGCATCGTGAATAATGCCGCTGGCATAACTCTGACTGGCACCACTGCTCTGATCGGCAACCAGAGTGCGGTCAATGCACTGACTGGTTTCTCCACCAACGAGAGCACCGGATCGTTCACGGCCACGGGCGGGCAGCAGTTCGTCACCACCCTCAGCGGCAACTTCAGCAATGCCGGCAAAGTGACGGTCGCGAAGAACAGCGGGTTCAAATTGGCCTGCAATATATCGTTCATCTGCGACTATGTGCAGACCGCGGGCACGACCACGGTCGATGGCGTCCTTACGATCGCCCTTGGCAATGTGAGTCTGAACGGCGGCAAGTTGTTCGGCACGGGCACGGTTGCTGCCAGCGTAAATTCGAAGGCATCAGTGACGGCGGGAGATGCCCTCACCAAGGCGGGCACGCTCTCGGTGAACACCTACACGCAGCAATCAACCGGGAGTTTGAATGTGCAGATCGGGGGGACGACGGTAGGCACGCAATATAGCCAGCTGGCGGTGGCCAATGGAGCGAGCCTTAACGGGACCCTTAACATCAAGTTGATCAGCGGTTTCGTTCCTGCGATCGGAAACACGTTCACGATCCTGACGACGAGCGCGCGGACGGGAACGTTCGCGACGGTCAAAGGGCTCAGTATCAATAGCACTGAACATTTCGACATTGCGTACAACGGGACGAACGTGACGCTGACGGTCGCTTCGGGGCCGTAGCGGTTGCGAATGTTTTTGACTTACCACGAAAACCCACGGAAAAACCGAAGGCGTGCATACCCCGTGACCTTTCCCATGTGGCCCTGGCACTGCAAAGTTTTGCATCTTGACAGACGAATTTCTCCGTAGTCTACTTGTGCGGTTTCGGCCCAATAATACGTTTCTCCCCCGGCCCGAACCCTTTTATCAAGCTCCTTTGAGAGCCGTCACAACTCCGGAATTGTAGAACTTACTTTTACTCGAAAGTTCGCTGAGGTGTGACCATGACCCTACCCTTGTGGAAAGCTTGCGCAGAAGGATGTCTGGCAGGGCTCAACCAAAAAAACACTGTGCGACTCGCCGTTTTGCTGGTGGCCTGCCTGACTCCAATTCTGGCCTGCGCTCAGACCGACAATTGGCTCGGCGGCAGCGGGCTTTGGAGCGATCCCACCAAGTGGAGCGCGGGCGTACCCACCAAGAGCAATAGCGTCTTTATTGACCATGGTAAGGCGGGCGCGTCCCCGGTCACGATCAACTTCAACGGGGCCCAGTCCGGGAACCTGACGATTGACAGCGACGACAGCCTGACGATGGTAGATGGCACGATCTTCACCCTCTACGGTCCCACCATCAGTAACTCCGGCAGCATTTTGCTCAACTCCGCCGGTTTTGGCACCTATTTCAACTTCGGCGGTGCCGTGACCCTGAGCGGCACCGGCACTCTCACCATGGGGAACAACAACGGCAACTACCTTATGGGATACGCTCAGCCGTCTCCCGGCGCCTCGTTGACCAACAAGAGCACCATCCAGGGCGCGGGAAATATTGGCTTCACCGGCGGGATTGGTGGCGGCAACAGCTTCATTAACCAAGGGACGGTCAACGCCAATCAGACGACTCCGTTGCTCATCAACATAGGCTCTGCCGCCACCGTTACGAATACGGGGACGCTGGAGGCTACGAACGGAGCGACGCTGGAGCTCGACAACGGTACGATCACCAACACAGGGGGCATCATCCATGCCGATCCCGCTTCCACCGTGTCGCTCTACACCTCAACCGTCAGCGGAGGCACGCTGACCACCAGCGGCACCGGAATCATCGAAGCCATTTGCTGCCTGGGCTACAGCACGCTCAACGGAATCACCCTGAACGGGACCTTCCAACTGAACAACGACAACATCGGGTATCTGAGCGGGACCATCACCGACAACGGCTCGCTGCAGATCGATTCGACTGGTTCGGGAACTTATCTGGATGTCGTCGGAGCCGTAACCTTGAAGGGGACCGGCGCCCTGAACATGTCGAACAATGCCAACAACTTCATCATGGGCTACGCTCAGGCAAGCCCGGGCGCCTCTTTGACCAGCCAAATCCCCATCCAGGGAGCTGGAAACATTGGCTTCACCGGCGGAATTGGTGCGGGCAACAGCTTCACCAATCAGGCAACGATCAACGCCAATCAGCCAGCGAATCCGTTTCTCATCAACGCCGGCTCTGGCACGGTCTCCAATATGGGTACGGTGGAAGCGACGAACGGGGCAACGCTGCAACTCTGGAACGGTGCGATCACCAACACCGGGGGCATCATCCATGCCGATCCCGGTTCCGTCGTGTCGCTCTACAACATAACGATCAGTGGAGGCGAGCTGACCACCAGCGGCACCGGAACCATCGAAGCTGTTTGCTGTCTGGGCTACAGCACGCTCGACGGGGTCACCCTGAGCGGGACGGGAACCTTCCAATGGGTTGCCAACAACATTGGGTATTTGCACGGAACGATCACCAACAACACCGCGATGAAAATCACCGCGCCTTCCGGTTCTAACGTGCACCTGGACGTCAACGGGGCGGTAACTTTGAAGGGCACTGGCACGCTGACTTCGACCAACTCTAACAACGACATCATGGGATACGGGCAGTCGGCCGGCGCCTCGTTACTCAACCAGAGCACCATCCAGGGAACAGTAGGGATCTCGGCTGCGGGCGGCAATACCATTACCAACCAAGGCACCATTTACGCCAATCAGACGAGTCCGCTCACCATTGCAACGAGCAGCGGTGGCACCTTTACCAATGCGGGAACTCCGACTGCGGGAACTCTGAAGGTGAAAAAAGGGAGCACCCTGTACGTCACGGGCGCAGGTTTTACCAATTTCTCTGGTGGCACTTTCACTCTCACCGGTGGGAAGTATGCAGTCAGCGGGACGCTGGGGTTTGACGGCGCCAACATCGTGACCAACGCGGCCAACATTACCCTGACCGGGGCCACCGCGCAGATCATTAACGACCTGAACAGCGCCAACGCGTTGGCGAACTTTGCGACCAATACGACGACCGGCTCGTTCTCGCTCATGTCGGGGAAGCTAATTAACACTATCATTCCTTTGGGTAACTTCAGCAACGCCGGGAAAGTGACCGTAGGAGTGGGAAGCGGGTTTCAAGTCTCCGCGCCTTCGCCCCAGATCCCCACCTACACGCAGACGGCCGGCATTACGACAGTGGACGGCGTTCTCACCGCCGCCGGGGGAGTGACTATCTCGGGCGGAAAAGTATTCGGCAAGGGCATGATTGCCAGTACGGTGGTCTCGAGTGGATCGGTGACGGCCGGCGACTCAACTACTAAGGCCGGTAAGCTTTCGCTCGGCACTTACACGCAGAAGTCAACCGGCAGCCTCAATGTCCAAATCGGCGGCTTGACCGCGGGCACGCAATACAGCCAACTGGCCGTCACCAACGGGGCCAGTTTGAACGGGACACTGAACATCAAGGTCGTCGGCGGATTTGTGCCGGCTGTCGGGAATGTCTTCACCATCCTGACGACCAGCGCTCGCAGCGGCACCTTTGCCCACGTCAATGGCCTGAGCATCAATTCCACCGAGCACTTCGCGATCGCCTACAACGCGACCAACGTGACCTTGACGGTCGCTTCGGGGCCGTAGCGAACCGATGGCAAGCCGGATGGGACCAAGCTAAACCGCTTCTTCGCAATGGCGCGCAATGCCATTGCATAGTGAAGTGTGACCGCAAACTTCGGAATCTTAGAATTTACTTTTTGCAAGTCGCTGAGGTGTGACCATGATCCAACCCTTGTGGAGAGCTTCCGAAGACGTATGCCTTGCAGGACTCAGTAAGAATACCACCGTGCGATTCGCTGTTTTGCTGGCGGCCTGTTTGTCTCCTATTCTGGCCATCGCACAGACCGATGTTTGGAAAGGAGGCACGGGCAGCTGGAGCGACGCCAGTAAATGGAACGCCGGCGTCCCTACATCCGCCAGCAATGTCTTCATTGATAACGGGAACGGCCCGGCGTCGGTCACGGTGTCCGGGGGTTACCAGTGCAACAATCTCACCATCGACGCCGATGCCATTTTGACCATCAGCGGCCAACCGGGGTTTAGCCACCTGGACGTGTACGGGACGAGTGTCGCCAACGCGGGCAAAATTGTGGTGGATGACGCCAATGGGGACGCCTGGCTGGGCTTTGCGGCTGGTCAGAACGTGGCGCTCACGGGAGGGGGAACGGTGACGCTGAACGACACCACGGGAGCGGCGGACGCTTTCATCAGTGGAGACGCCAGCGGTGCGACATTAACCAATGTCAACAACACGATTCAGGGATCGGGCCAGCTCGGGTTTGGAAACGGACTGACGCTGGTCAACCAAGCCGGCGGGGTGGTTAACGCCAACCAGGCGGGCCGCGTGTTGTACATAAACCCGTACAACGGAGTCACCAACCAGGGTCTGATTGAAGCCACAAGCGGGGGAGCGTTGAATTTCTCACAGAACCTCCCCGTCAACAACTCCGGGGGGACCATTTCTTCGATCGGGAGCGGTTCGACGGCGCTGCTGATCAGTATCACCCAAGGCGGGACGCTGAAAACGTCCGGAGGTGGAGTCATACAGGGAGAGGGCACGCTGGATGGCGCGACCCATGGCGCAGTAAACAACCAAGGAACGTTCTCGGTTCCTGGCGGCCATGGCACTACGCTTGTCGGCACCATCAACAATACCGGGACGTTTGTGCTGGACGACACCAGCGGGGACTCCTCGCTCAACGTCGAGGCCGGTCAGAACGTGATGCTTACGGGCGCAGGAACGGTGACCCTGAACGACACCACGGGTGCGGTCGCCGCCTTCATCGCCGGGGGGCCGGGCTCAACCCTGACCAATGTGAACAACGTGATTCAGGGAGGCGGCCAGATTGGCCAGGCGGGCGGGCTGAAACTGCTCAATCAGAACAGCGGGGTCATCGACGCCAACCAGGCAGGCCGCACCTTGTATATTAATGCGCCCGGCGGAGTCACCAACCATGGGCTGATGGAAGCGACAAACGGAACTGTGCTGAATCTTTCGGCGGTCGTCTCCAACACGCACACGATTCAGACTAAAGGCAGTGGCTCTGAGGTGCTCGTTCCCCTCACAATCACGAACACCGGGACCTTCGTGGTGGGCACTGGAAGCCTGTTCAACATTACGGGGACGTTCACAAATTTTTCGGGGACAACCTTGACCGGCGGAACCTACAACGTGTCGGGCACGTTGCAGTTCAACGGGGCCAATATCGTGAACGACGCTGCGCACATCACTCTTTCGGGGGCTGCTTCGGCGATTATTGACCAGGTGTCCAGCGATGGACTGAGAAACTTCGCCGCCATTACCTCAAAAGGCTCGCTGACGCTGACCTCCGGCAAGACGCTGACCACGCCCAGCGGTCTGAGCAACGCCGGCAAGCTGACCGTCGAAGCGAGAACCAACCTCAAGGTCAACAGCAGCTACTCACAAACAGCGGGGAGCACGACCGTGGATGGCACTCTGACTGCTCCCTCGGGAACCACGATTGGGGCGGGGAGCGTATTTGGCAAGGGGACGATTGCCAGCTCCGTGGTCTCCAGTGGCTCGTTTACGGCCGGGGATTCGCCGACGCATTCGGGAAAGTTTTCCACGAGCACCTACACGCAGAATGCAAGCGGAGGCCTGAACATTGCCATCGGCGGATTGAGCGCCGGCAAGCAATATGGCCAACTGGCCGTTGCCAATGGGGTGAGTCTGAACGGAACTCTCAATGTGACGCGGATTAACAATTTCCTCCCGGCCATCGGAAATACCTTCACCATCGTAACGGGCAGCGCCATCAGCAAAACCTTTTCCACCGTTACCGGGCTGGGCATCAATTCGGGAGAGCACTTCACCATCAAGTACAATCCAGCCAACGTAACGCTGACTGTCGCCTCGGGACCGTAGCGGTGCGGGAAGTGGCCGAATCGCGTCTCTGCGGGTTACGCGAGCGCCCGCACTTTGCTCCGGGGTTCGACGAAACAGTAAACCGTGGTAAGAAAAGAGTATCGCGTTGACTTTTGCGGGCCCTACAGGCAAACTCTCTGTTCGCCCGTCAACCGGCGTTTCGGGGCAGCACCACCAGCCTCGGGGTCGGAAGTGAGGCGAGGGCCCGGCTTAGGAACCGTTCGATCTATGTCCACAGACCGAGTCTCCTATACGCTCGATTCGACGTTGGAGACGGTAAACGACGCGGAAGAGACAGCCAGCCGCATGGCGGCCGAGGCTGGCTTTGACGACGAGGAGATCATGAAGATCTCCATGGCGGTGCGAGAAGCCGCGGTTAACGCAGTATTGCATGGCAATGCCTACGACCCGAGCAAGAAAGTTACACTTGCGTTTGAACGCACAGACCACGATCTGGTGATCGTAATCCGCGATCAGGGCAAGGGCCTCGACGCCAGCAAGATTCCGGATCCGTTGGCGCCGGACAACCTGCTGAAGACATCGGGTCGAGGTATTTTCCTGATGCGCTCGTTCATGGATGTGGTGGAAATCCACCCCTCCCAGACCGGCACCGAACTTAGAATGATCAAGCATGTCCACGGCAACCCCGCGGACTCCAAGGAGGCTCTCCAGTGAGCATGAAGTCCAGTACTCGTCAGGTGGATGGCGTCACGATTGTCGACCTCAGCGGCCGGATCACCCTCGGCGAAGGCAGCGTGGTTCTGCGCGATACGGTGCGCGACCTGTTGTCCAAGGGGCAGAAGAAAATCCTGCTCAACCTGGCCGACGTGAACTATATCGACAGCTCAGGGATCGGCGAGCTCGTCAGCGCCTACACCACTTGCAAGAACCAGAACGGCGAACTCAAGCTGCTCAACCTCACCAAGAAGGTGCACGACCTGCTGCAGATCACCAAGCTTTATACCGTCTTCGATGTCAAGGACGACGAAGCAGCAGGCGTAAAGTCTTTCGGCAACTAGCGGGGCGCGGGAACCCTGGCCGCCGGGCTCCTACCCAGGCACTAAGCCCCAGCACGTTCGAACCCGGGCGTGCTGGGAGTCGCCGGCGCCTCTGCGTTCCCTTTTCGGGAAATTGCGCGAACTTTTTCGTTCTGATGAGCGTGGGATCTCTCCTGCACGCCTAGAATGAAACTGAGGACGCACTCTTCCGCGCCTCAGTCGCCATGCGTTTTCGAATTCTGACCTTCCTGGCCGCGACGGTTCTTTCCGTGTTGAGCATGAACGAGGGTGTCTGGGCGAGCAATCCTTCCAAGCACAATTGCCTCACATTCGCCGAAGCCGGCAAACATGTGGGCACGACTCAGTGCGTCCGTGGAGTCGTGCTGCACGTGGACGACGGCAGCAACGGAATGACATTCCTCAACTTCTGTAAAGACTCCCAGACCTGCGCCTTTACGGTGATCGTGTTCCCGGGCGATCTGAAAAAAGTGGGCGACATTCGCCAACTCGAAGGCCGGCAGATTGAAATCAAGGGTATGATCGAGGACTACGACGGACGCTCCGGGATCACCTTGCGCCAAACCCAGCAACTCGGCGAAAGCGCCTTCGTGGTGGTTCCTCCCGTGCCTACGGACTACGACGTGGAGCGCCCGGGCCACCACAGTCCCGGGAGGTTCAAGCATCCAAAAGCCAGCAAGACGAGGCGCAAAAAGCAGGGCGCACCGGTTTCAATCGAAGATCCGGAAGAGCCGCAATAAAAAGCTGCCTCGGCTTGAAGCAGCCTATCGTTACTGGGGACCTAGAACGTGACCACAACACCGGTTGAAAGCCTCACGTTGCTGTCTTCGCTGACTCCCGAGTGGCGATAATAAACCCAGTCGAACTGCACGACACGAATCGAGAAGGCTTTGTTAAGTTGAGCGTCCACGCCGCCGCCGAACATCATGGTGAAGGCATTCACAGATGTGCCTCCCCCTCCAAACGTGGCCCCTCCGAAGAGCGCGTGAGCAAAAGGATTTATCTTACCTCCGGCATCCATGGAAACCACCGGACCGCCAGTGTAGGAGTAAACATGGGTGGAGACGCCACCGACTGACTTGTACGCGCCGCCGAAGTCCGCTGCTAACCCGAGATGCTTGCTGAAGTTGCCTGTCAAGGAGGCGTTCCACCCATTAGTGTTGAGGCCTGTAAAGTCGCCGCCGAGGTGCAAGTATTGATAACCGCCGAATATCTCCGCTTTGGCATAGTCTTGCGCCATCAAGGGAACTGAGAAGAGGCCGAAAAAAACAATTAGCGCGAGAAACTTTTACATACTTCCTCCTTTGCGAAATAGACTTCAGCGAGTCTCCCGTTGGTTAAGGGGACAATCGTTCGAGTCCGACAAAGTGCGCAGGTCCGCGATTGCTGAACTGCAACCTTATGATCTCGATTGTAGAGTCTGGCAAGAAGAATACATCCCTTGTTAGATAGGTGGAACCAGAATACTAACTGTCTCTCCTGGCCGTGAAGCAGGGCTGCAGATGGTCACAGTTACTCGTAATTTAATTCACACGATGCCCTTACGCAATTCTTCTAATGGGTATTTCGTCCCGCGCCACACGATGCCGTCGTTCCAGAGGGTGTGGAGCATAGAGAGCAGCAGCGTGTACATGAACAGGCTGGTGCTGACCGGATGCAGAAAGAAATAATAGGTCGGAATTGCCGACCTGGACGACATACCGTAATAAATCAGAAACAGCGAGGCTAGCGCGATTGCGTAAGGAACCCGCGCCCATCCGTGTGCCAACCACACGCCAAGAAAGGGCCCGAGATTCAAAAAGCCCAGACCCAAGATGCAGGCCAGGGTCCGCGGCCATTGGAAGGAAAGCACGGCAAAGAAGTTCTTGGTGAGATTGTTGACGATGCCGAAAGCGCCCTTCGCCCAGCGCAGGGAAATCAGGTCCTCGCCAAAAACATTGCGCTGGGCGAAACCCTCGTTCTTGACTACCTTGCCGAGCTTCATGTCGTCCAGAACTTCCATGCGCAAGGCGCGATAGGTGCCGACCGCGTCATAGACGGAGCGCCGGAGGAGGTTGAACGCGCCCACGCCCATGTGGTCCCGCGCCTTGGGATCGGCGACTTTCCAGGGGCGGTGTCCGAAAACGAAAAGCGCCTGGAAGAAAGCGATCATCATCCTCTCGCCCGGCCGCTTCATGATCATGCGCGGGAAAAGGACGACGTGGTCCGCCCGCTCCGCTTCGGCATAGGCAACGGCGCGCCGCAGAGAGTCGGGCTTAAAGCGCACATCGGCATCGGTGAATAGTAACCAGTCGCCGCTCGCCTGCTGCCCGGCCGTCCACATAGCGTGCGTTTTCCCCAGCCAACCCGACGGCAGTTCTGAAATGTGGATCACTTTCAGCCGTGTGCCCCGGACCGTCCTCTCCGCGTCTGCCGGCAGTGTGCGTGCTGCTGACGCGCGGACAAGAGTGTCCGCGCTACACGCGGCAACCTCGTCCATGATCTCGCCGGTGCGATCGGTCGAGCGGTCGTCGACGGCAATGATTTCGTAGTTCGAGTAATCGAGGGCCAGAAGATCCAGCAGCGTTTCGCGGATATGTTCTTCTTCGTTACGAGCGGGAACAATGACGCTCACTCTAGGCTCACCGCTTGGAGTCGCAGGCCGGCGATCCCATTCAGGACGCGTGATGTCGGCGATACGCGGCATGCCGAAGGCCGCTTCCACGATGCGCGAAAACCAGGCTAGGGCGAGGATGCCGCCTGCAATCCAGTGAACCGTTTGCCAATGCATTTTGGTTAGGAAGATGCTCCTGAGGGAACTTGCGGTTCCGCCGGACTGACTCGTATGGGCGGGGCAAAGCGCATGCCGCAGAACAGGATCACCGACGAGATGACCATGGCAATCACCGGCAAAATAAAAGCGGACTGCAACGAGCGCCGGTCGGCAACCCATCCCATCATAGTCGGCGAGGGTACGTCACCGAGAATGTGAATGATGAAAATGTTCACGGCGATGGCCGTGGCGCGAATATGGGCGCCAACCGAATTGATCACCGCCGCGTTCAGTGGCGAGGTATTCAGCAGCAAGAAAAAAGCCGCCAACGCAATGGCGGGGACCATGACTCGTCCCTTCGCAAACAGCGCCACAATCATTACGGGAACGCCGAGGGCCATGCTCGCGGCTGAAACGACATAGTAGGAACTTTTCATCCGGCGCAACAAATAATCGCCTAACCATCCTCCGGCTAGGGCGGCAACAATCCCATCCACCACAACGATGATGCCAAAAACAAAATTGGCATGGGCGAGCGAGTAATGGCGCTCGCTGTAAAGGAACTGTGGCATCCAGACCTGGATTCCACCCAGCGAAAACGTCATCGCGGCCATGCCCAGAGTCGCGGTCAAGAATGCCGGATTGCGCGCTAATCCAAGGACTGTGCCGCGCTCCGGTGTTTCCTTGAGCGAATCAAATTGGCCCCGCTCCGGTTCCTTCAGAAACAGCACCGCCATCGCCAGCAGGAATCCCGGTGCTGCGGCAATATAGAAGGGAAATCGCCATCCATAGTGCGGGGCTAGATTGCCACCGAGCAAATAGCCGGCGGCCGATCCTACCGGAATCGCGAGATAAAACACGCCCAGGATGCGTCCGCGCACTTCCTCCGCGAACAGGTCGGCCACAAAAGTCGGCGCAATCGTAACGAAGGTGGCTTCGCCGATTCCAACCAGCGTGTGGCGGATAAGCAGTTCCGTGTAAGTGTGGGTAAACGCCGTGAGCAGCGTAAGCCCGCTCCAGAAGATCGCCCCTAGAACAATGATCAGCTTGCGCGAGTAGCGATCCGCCAGCGGCCCCACAAAAGGCGCCGCAATCATGTAAAAGCCCAGGAATGCGCTGGTGAGATAGCCGATCTGAACCTTACTCAGATGGAATTCGTCCTGCACCAAAGGCTGCACCGCGAACAGCACGTTGCGGTCCGCATAATTCAGCAGATTGAGCGCGGTGAGCACGAGCAGCGCGGTGCGGGCATGGAGCTTTTGCGGGGTCACAGGTCGTAGGAATATAGCACGGCGGAGATAGGGTAGGACACCTCATCCTCATAATAACGATTGACATTATTAACGCGTTACGTTATGCTAGTTTGGTGATCAAGACTTTCGCCAATCGGGAAACGGCGGAGATCTGGAGAACTGGTAAAACTCGGGGTTCACCACCAGCGAGCGTGAGCAAGCGGAAGTTGGCCATGCTCGACTGTGCCCTGACACTGGACGACTTAAAGGTTCCTCCCGGAAACCGGTTGGAGAAACTGCACGGTAATCGGCTTGGGCAGCACAGCATACGAATCAACGATCAGTACAGAATTTGCTTCGAATGGCGCGGACACGATGCTTACGAAGTGGAAATCACGGACTATCATTGAGGTCAATTAGCATGAGCATTGTCAGAAAGGGCACACCAAACTGGAGAGTCCATCCCGGCGAAATCCTGCGAGAGGAGTTCCTGAAGCCGCTCGGCATATCGGCCTACGAGTTAGCGAAGCGGTTGCGCGTGCCGGCACCCCGCGTTAATGACATTGTTCTGGAACGGCGTGGCGTCAGCGCCGACACCGCCGTCCGTTTGTCCCGCTTCTTCGGGACCACCGAACAGTTTTGGCTGAACTTGCAGGGAGCCTACGAAATCAGCCGCATCAAAGCCGAACACGCTGGCGAGATCGAACTCATCAAGCCAAGAGCCGCGGCTGCTTCTCGCTGAGTAATCACTTTCGACTTTTCTTCCCACGCGGCCACCGCGCGATCACGACGGTCGAAATTCCGCCCCGCGGGCGGAACTCGCCTTTCACCTCTGCCCACACCGGCTTGGCCCATCGGACGACATCCTCCAACACCCGATTCACAATGTTCTCCTGGAAGATGCCGAGGTTGCGATATGACTGGAGATATTCCTTCAGTGACTTCAATTCCAGGCACAGACGATCAGGCTGGTAGCGGATCACGATATTGCCAAAGTCCGGCAAGCCGGTTTTCGGGCAAACGGAGGTGAATTCAGGATCATCCACCACGATCTCGTATCCGGGAAACTGGTTCGCCCAGGTTTCGATTTGCGGGAAATCATGATCGAGCCCGGCGCTGGCGTGCTCCGCGGTGTAGCGGGGAGAGGCGAAATGGGAGGACTTTGGCATCGGATTATTGTACCTAGGGTTGTTGCCATCTACGTAGGTGAAGCGCCCCCGGGCGACAGAGGAAACCCGAGGCGAGCTTGCGCTCGCCAGGACGGCCGAGGAGCGGCCGTCCCTACGTGATTCGGAGAGAATGCCCCACTGTTGCCGGGTACAAACCGCCCGCTCAGAGCATCTAAACAGCTAAGGTCGAGCGTATACTTACCTGCTCCCCCCGCGCGTGGATGATATACATTGAAACGTGCGCTTTTCTCCGTATGGCATTGAATGGAAACAGTTCGGGACGCCAGCCGCGGCGTTGGTGGGTAACGGCGCTTGCAATCCTCGGGGCGGTGACCTTACTGGCGGCTTTTGTCTCGCGCCGCGATGACGGGGTGCCGGTACGAACCGCCGTCGTCGAGCAAGGCACGATCCGCAGCCTGGTTTCCACCAACGGGAAAATCGAGCCCGTGAACAACTTCGAGGCGCACGCTCCGGTTTCGACCAGTGTGCGGCGCGTTTTGGTCAAGGAAGGCGACTCCGTCAAGAAGGGGCAATTGCTGGTCGTCCTGGACGACGCCGACGCTCGCGCCCAAGCGGCTCGCGCCCAGACCCAAGTGAGAGCAGCGAAGGCTGAGCGAGGCGCAGCGGAACGCGGCGGGAACCAGGAAGAAGTGTTGAGCCTTGAAGCCCAGCTGGTGAAAGCCAGCACCGACCGGGATACAGCGCAACGCAATTTAAACGCCCTGAAGAGACTAGAGCAGGAGGGCGCGGCCTCGGGGGGAGAAGTGCGAGAAGCGGAAGACGCTCTGGCGCGCGCTAATGCTCAACTTACCTTTCTTAGGCAAAAGCAGACGAAACGATATTCGAATGCGGAGTTAGCGCGCATCTCGGCGCAGCAAGCAGAAGCGCAGGCTGCGTATGATGCCGCAGAAGACGTGCTCGCAAAATCGAATGTCCGCGCTCCTTTTGCTGGCATCGTGTACTCTCTGTCCGTCAAGCAAGACGGGTTCGTCAACGCCGGAGATCTTTTGCTGCAAGTCGCCGATCTGCGGCATGTGATGGTCCGCGCTTTTGTCGATGAACCCGATGTAGCCAGACTCGCTCTGGGAGACCCAATTGAGATTACCTGGGACGCCGTCCCCGGCCGCGTGTGGCGAACGACCGTCACCAGCATCCCCTCAACGGTTAGGTTGCGCGGCTCGCGCAACGTCGGCGAGACCACCAGCATCGTAGATAACAAGGATTTGAAGCTCTTGCCCAATATCAACGTCGGAGTGACGATCATCGCAGCAGAACATAATAACGTGCTGGTGGTCCCGCGAGAGGCGGTGCGAATGGACGACTCCAAACCTTATGTTTTGCTGGTGGCAGGCCACGAACTCCAGCGCCGGGATGTGGAGACTTCCCTATCCAATCTCATGCAGATCGAAATCACCCGCGGCCTCTCCCCCAAGGATGTCATCGCGATCAGTTCGTCGAATGGCAAGCCGATCGGCGACCGGACGCAGGTCAAGTTTTAAATGATCACGCGCCCTTCCAGAATTCTTCTCGTTTTACTCACGCTCAGTTCATCGTTGAGCGCCAGCGCGGCGGACTCTGCCAGGGAGATGCTCGCCGCCGGCCGGATCGACGAGACCATCGCCCAATTGAACGGCCATCTCTCTTCGGCGCCCGACGCGGAATCGGCGAACCTGCTCTGCCGCGCTTACTTCGCGCTCGAAGACTGGGACCGAGCGGAATCCTCCTGCCGAAAAGCAGTGTCGCTCGATCCCGGCAACAGCCGTTTCCATCTTTGGCTGGGACGCGTGTTAGGCGAAAAGGCGGATCGGGCCAATCCCTTCGCCGCGGCGGTCTTGGCCGGAAAGGTTCGCGAAGAATTCGAGCGCGCGGTGCAACTGAACCCGGGAGACGTGGATGCCCGGCTCTCTCTGGCGGAGTTTTACCTGGAAGCTCCCGGCATCGTGGGTGGGGGCGAGCAGAAGGCCCGCGAACAAGCGCAGTCGATCGCCACCGTGGACACTGGCCGTGAACACTGGATTTACGCCCGCATCGCCGAAAAGAAAAAAGACTACATTGCCGCCGAACGCGAGTACCGCCAGTACATTGACCTCAGCCGGGGTGACGCCGAAGCGTGGCTCAACCTGGCCCTTTTTTTCCGTCACCTGAAGCGCTTTGACGAAATGGAACAAGCCATTGTCAAGCTCAGCCAGGCGACGACGACCAAACTCGAGGTCCTGGAGGAAGCTTCCGGCCTGTTGGATCGGGCCGGGCGAAGCTACCCTTTCGCCATGGAACTGCTGCATCGCTATCTCGCCACGGGGCCGGTGGAGGCAGCCCCGGCGCATAAAGCTCACTATCTCCTGGGCACGCTGCTGGAAAAACAGGGCGACAAAGCAGGCGCGGCGCGCGAGTATCGTGCTTCCCTGGCCCTGGTCCGAAACTTCGGCATGGCCCAGCAAGCACTCAACCGAGTCACGCACTGAGGATGACAGGAATCCCCGAGCACCGAGTGTTTCGCGGATGACTTTCCAAAGCTACTGCGCCTATGGCGTCCGCCGCACTACAATTTGTGCGTCGCGGCGGAACCGCGGCCTGATCCATGGCTGCCTGATCCTTGGATGACCAGATGAAGGTGACGAGATGAGACTCCGATTGCCGCAGTTGCAATGCACCAATCTGCTCGCCGTATTTGCGGCTGTGCTGCTGATCGCAACACGTGGCCAGGCTGAACCGCTGCCTCTCGAACGAGCGATCCGGCTGGCGCTCGCACACAGCACCAGTTCGGCGACTGCCAATGCCGACGTGCAGAGGGCCTTTGCTTCCTATCGGGAACTCCGCAACAACTACTTGCCGCAGCTATTCGCTGGTTCGGGCCTCGGCTACACCTATGGATACCCGCTGAGCATCGAGGGGTCGTGGCCGTCGCTGGTGAATGTGGTCGCGCAGAGTACAGTTTTCAATCCTGCGCAGCGGCAGTTCCTGAGTGCCGCGAAGATGGAGTGGCGCGCCTCCGAGTTTCAGGACAAAGACCAGCGCAATGCCGTTATCCAGGACGTCGCGGTTACCTATGCTGAACTGGCAAAGTGGGAGGCGCGACTCGTGCGCCTGCAGCGGGACGAAGCCCAGGCGCAACAAATGGAACAAGCTGTGACCGAGCGCTTGCAGGAAGGCGTGGACAGCGCCGTGGACTTGAACAAAGCAAAGCTGGTCGCAGCTCGTGTCCACCTTCATCAGGCCGAGGCGCGTGGCTCCGCCGACGTTCTGCGGCGTCATCTCTCGACGTTAACCGGTTTGCCGGTCTCCTCCATTGAACTTGCGCCCGAAACCATTCCCTCCTTGCCGCCTGTTGCTTCGGGAGATCTCTCGGAGAAAGCGATCGCCTCCAGCCCCACCGTAAAGTTCGCCGACCAGCATTCTCTGGCGGAAACGATGCGAGCTTTGGGCGAGCATCGCGCTTTGTATCCGTCGATCGATTTCTCTGCCCAGTATGCGAGGTTTTCAACCTTCAACAACTACACCAGATACTTCCCGGCAGGCACCTTCCAGCCGGACAACGCTACGATCGGCCTCGGCTTGCGCATCCCGCTCTTCAACGCCACCCAGCGCGCCCGAGCCGACGCGGCCGCGGCAGAAGCGGTCAAGGCGAAGAAGCAGGCGGAGGCGGCGCGCAATCAAGTGGCGGAGGAAACCCTGAAACTACAGCGCGCCGCCGAGCAACTCGAGGCCGCGCGCGAGGTGGCACAGCTGGAGTATCAACTGGCGCAATCCAGCCTGGAAGCGGCCCAAACCCGGATCGACGCCAAGACTGGAACCTTGCACGAATTGTCCGATGCGCAAGCGCAAGCGGCGGAACGTTTTCTGTTTTTTCAGGATGCCGATTTTGAGTATCAGCGGGCGCGCATGAACCTGCTGCGGGCCACGGGAGACCTGGAGAACTGGGCACTGCCAAACCCCGCTTCTAAGTGATACGCAAATCAGTTCATCCGGCCGGCACCTGATTCTGGCGCCTCAATGCGCAAAAGCGACGTTTGGCGTGGTTCTTTTGCCATCCGAACCCCGCTAAGGCATACTAAGGCAACGATTTCCACGCTTTCGGTGCGAACGGGGACGAACCTGAATGGTAGCGTCAGGCCGGGTTCGTGTGCCCACGAGAATGCTAAAATAGAGACTTACCCTATGCCCTTGAAAACACTGTTTCTGAATCCGCCTTCGTTTGAGAATTTTGATGGAGGCGCGGGCTCGCGCTGGCCGGCTACGCGCGAGATCGAGTCGTACTGGTATCCGGTCTGGCTCGCTTATCCGACGGGAATGCTTGAAGGCGCGCGGTTGCTGGACGCCCCGCCTCACCACATCACCGCGGAAGAGACGATCCGTACCTGCAAGGACTACGAACTGCTCGTGCTGTTCACCAGCACTCCGGGATTCCCCGGCGACGTCTGCATGGCCGAGGCCATCAAAGACAGCAATCCTCACATCAAGATCGCTTTCGTCGGACCCCACGTCAGCGTGCTGCCCGAGAAGTCGTTGATGGACGCCAAGGTCATTGACGTAGCCTGCCGCAAGGAATTCGACTACTCGATAGTCGAATACGCGCAAGGCAAGCCGATCGAAGAAATTCTGGGTATCTCCTACCGGAAGAACGGCGGGGTCGTGCATAATCCCGACCGGCCGACGATTCAGGATCTGGATTCCCTGCCCCACGTGACTGATGTTTACCGGCGCGACCTTGATGTCCGCCGTTACAACGTGCCCTTCCTGCTGCATCCCTTCGTGGCCCTCTACACTACACGCGGATGCCCCGCGCAGTGCACCTTCTGCCTCTGGCCCCAGACGCTCAGCGGACACCCCTGGCGCAAGCGCTCCAGCGACGACGTGGCGCGTGAAATGGCGAAGGCGAAGGAATACTGGCCGTACGTGAAGGAATTTTTCTTCGACGACGACACCTTCAACCTGCAAAAGGCTCGCACCATCGAACTGTGCTCCAAGTTGAAGCCGCTGGGCCTGACGTGGTCGTGTACCTCGCGCGTCACCACCGACTTCGAAACCCTCAAGGCTATGAAAGAAGCGGGTTGCCGGCTCCTGATCGTAGGCTATGAATCCGGCGATCCCCAGATCTTGAAGAACATCAAGAAAGGCGCGACCGTCGAACGTGCCCGGCAGTTCACCAAGGATTGCCACAAGCTGGGACTGGTGGTCCACGGAGACTTTATCCTCGGCCTGCCGGGGGAGACTCGCGAGACCATCAAGAACACCATCAGCTTCGCCAAGGAACTCGACGTAGAGACGATCCAGGTTTCGGTGGCGCACGCCTATCCTGGAACGGAACTGCACGAGTACGCCATGAAGAACGGCTTTGTCACCGCCGAGTCGAAAATGGTGGACGATGGCGGACACCAGATGGTGCAGATTGCGTATCCCGGCCTGCCCGCCGCAGAAGTCCTCGAGGCGGTCCATCGCTTTTACGATGAATATTATTTCCGTCCCAAGGCCGCGTACCGCATTTTGAGAAAAGCGATGTTCGACGGCGGTGAACGCAAGCGCTTGTACAAAGAAGCGCGGGCCTTCCTGAAACTGCGCGCGCAGCGGCACAAGTGGGTCAAGGAAAACCGCAAGGAAGAAACGCCTGCCCCGGAACCGGTCAAAGCCTAGACCGGAGTTGGATTGCAAGTGACCTTTCGAAAATACCTCGTTCTGGCGGGAATCACCGTATTCAGCACCGCGGGTGATTCCCTGCTGGCTCGCGGCATGAAAGAGCTCGGCGGCTTTTCCCTCCACAATCTCTCCGGTCTGCTGCTGGCCATTCTCAATCCCTGGGTTGCCCTGGGAATCCTGTTCCTGCTGACCTTCTTCGCCTGTTATATGTCCGCGCTTTCGTGGGCTGACCTGACCTACGTTCTGCCTGCAACATCGCTCGCCTATGTGCTGGTCGCTTTGGTTGGGCACTTCCGTCTTCATGAAGAAATCTCGCCCACGCGCTGGCTGGGCATTGGGTTGATCGCCGCCGGCGTCGGCTTTGTGGCCGCCGGCCCTTCGGTTACCCACCACCGCGACCATTCCCTGGAGGTTACACGCGATACCGTTTCCTCGGAGGTGGAGTCTTGAGAGACCTCTACGCCTGGGCGGCGATCGGCCTCATCATTCTGGCCTCGACTACCGGAGACGTGCTGCTGTCGTACTCGATGAAACGAGTGGGGCACGTTGGTGAACTCTGGGAACGGCGCGGAGTGTTGGCGGTGATTGGGCGAATTCTAACAACGCCCACGTTTCCTCTTGGCCTCATGGCGATGGGGGTTGCATTCTACAGCCTGCTATTTGGCCTTTCGTGGGGAAACCTGAGTTTGGTCGTACCGGCGTCAGCCTCGCTCACCTTTGTGGCAAATGCGCTCGCCGCACGCATCTTCCTTCACGAACGCGTGGGACGCCGGCGTTGGATTGCGGCCTTGCTGGTAGCCGGTGGCGTGATCCTGATGGCCGTCTGAAATTCCTTATCGAAAAAGCTTCATCAATCCGCTCGGGGCCAGGTCCGGGACGAGAAAGCTGGTGCGTTTGCCGCTGGCGAATCGCGCCACCGCTTCCGCCGCCAAATATCCGCTGCGTACCGCGCCCTCCATGGTGGCGGGCCAGCCGGTCGCGGTCCAATCGCCGGCCAGAAAAACTCGCGGCCACGCCGTCTCCGGCTTGGGCCGGTACTGATCCATTCCCGGACGCGGTGAATAGGTCGCGTGCACTTCCTTGATCACGGTCGACTTCAGCAGTTTCGCTTCGCGCGCCCCAGGGAAGAACTCCTGCGCCTCCATCACTGCCATGTCGACGATTTCCGCCTTCGATTTTTCCACCAGGCTCCGGGAGCAACTTACAACCAGCTCAATGTAGCTGCCGTTGCCGGCGGCGTTCTCCCGCGCTTCGTCGCTGCGAACTTGAATGATCCGCGACTTGTGAAACATCCACTGGATCGTGCGGTCGAGCAGGACGGCGTGATCGAGGTCTGTGATCTGACGATCGAACCAGAGATGGATACCAGTGATCGGCGACGTCGAGAACTGCCCGAGTGCGGCGGTCAAAGGCGCGGCCGCCGGGGTGTCGGGCAACAAGCGCGCTACTCCATCGAAAGGAACAGCCAGAACCAGGTAATCGAATTTCTGCTCTTGTCCATTCGTCGTCACGTTTACGGCAAACGGCACTGTCTGAAACGACTCCACGCTTGCCCGAAACTGGATCTCGCCGCCACGGGCGCGGATGTACTCTCCGGCGGTGCCATACAGCTCGGTGAGCGGCACCGTCGGAATTCCCATGTGCCCGGCAGCGGCCGACTTCAGAAACGACTCCCGCACCACCTGGGCCCCATAGCGTACCGAAACCTGATCGAGATCTTCGTTCAAGGCGCTGACCAGGATGGTCTTCCAGAAACGCTCGATGGCTTGCGCGGTTTGTCCATGGCGTTTGAGCCAGTCGAGGAATGTCTCACCTCCATCCGCTGGAGTAGATGGAGCGAGCGCCGCCATGACGCGGCTGATAGCCAACTTGTCACGAAAGCTCAAACAGTCCGCCCGGAGAAATGCCGGCGCAGTATGCAAGGGAGCTGGTAGCCTTGACGAGGCGATCACGGATGCACGCCCCCCAGGCTCGAGAAACGTCAGGTGCTCATACCAGCGAATCTTGTCCTGAACGCCCGCGCGACCGTAGAAATCGACGAGGTTGGTGCAGCAACCGAGCAACACATGCTGGCAATTGTCGACAATTTCGCCCGTCCCGGGGTGCTGATAAGAAGAGGCACGCCCGCCGAGATAAGGACGGCGCTCAAAGAGCGACACGCGAAACCCGGCTTCCGCCAGGGCGCATCCAACGGCCAAACCGGCTAACCCGCCACCAGCGATCGCGACTGTAGAGGGCTGTGTCGAGGGCGGCATCACAACAGACGCTTCACAATTCCTTTTCCGAGGATCGTGAGTTTTTCAGGAACGGTTAATCGCACGCGCTCGCCAAAGACGTCGTACTGCTTCGCAGCAATCTTCTCGAGCAGGCGATGATAGATGGTGATGAGAACCCACAGGGCTGGCTGGCTGTCTTCATTCACCAGCGGGATCAGCTCTTCCCCGGCGTGGTAGCAGTCGCGCGCCCGCTCGGCCTCCATTGCCAGCAGCGGGCGGATGCGGGCAGCGTCAATATTCGCCGCAGCCAGATCGGCAGCCGAGAGCGCGCACTGCGCCAGATCCTCTTGCGGAAAATACACCCGTCCCATGGCGACGTCTTCCTTGACGTCGCGAATAATGTTGGTCAACTGAAAGGCGAGACCGCAGCGCTCGGCCAGCGCCTCGGCGGCGGGATCGCGGTATCCGAAGACTTTGATGCACACCAGGCCGACAACCGACGCTACTCCGTAGCAATACTGCCGTAACTCTTCAAAAGTCTGGTAACGCACGACCGCCTGCCCGTCGGCAGAGGCTGCTGGTTGGTCGAGATCGGCTGCCGTACCGTAGGCAAGTTGGTCGAGGAGCCCAATCGGAATCTGGTAGGCGCGCTGCGCATCGGTCAGCGCCAGTAGCACGGGATCATCCGTGGGTTGTGCCGCCAAAGCGCGGTGGACCTTATCCAGCCAGTCCGCCAGCCGGTTATGACGCTCCTCGAGGCTGAGTGTATTGTCGTCAGTAATGTCGTCGCAGCGCCGCATGAAGGCATACACCGCGCTCAACGCATTCCGCTTCCGTTTTGGGAGCACCAGAAACCCGTAGTAGAAATTCTTGGCGGCGGAGCGGGTAATGCTCCGGCAGACGGAGTACGCCATATCGAGCTGGGAAGCGGTCGGAGCAAATTGCACGGGCGCATTTCCCGCGACGCTGCTCATCGCAGTTTCCCCAGCGCAGCGCGAGCCACCAGGGCCAGCTTCCGCGTTTTCGATATCGCGGGCCGCCTGCCTAGCACCGCGTAATCCTGGCGCTCGATGGAGTTCAGAATTTCCTGACCGCCGCGGCTGAACAATTCGATGTCGATCGCCAGTTCGCGGCTAACTTTCGAGATCAGTGGGAGGCCTTGCCGAAACCATTCCCGAGCGCGCTCGACTTCAAACTTGATCATCTCGCGGAAAGCGGCTGTGTTTTCGCCGTCCCGTATCTCCGTTTCGCTTACCCCGAAACGACGCAGGTCTTCGAGGGGGAGATAAATTCGTCCCTTGGCAAAGTCAACGCTCACGTCCTGCCAGAAGTTCGCAACTTGCAGCGCGGTGCAGGTGTAATCGGAAAGCAGTTGGCGTTCGGAATCGCGATATCCGCAGAGGTACAGCACCAGGTGTCCGACTGGGTTCGCCGAATAGCGGCAATAGCCCAGCAGATCATGGAACGTTTCGTAGCGGGTGACGCTTTGGTCCTGCCGGAACGCGGTCAGCAAGTCGGCGAATTCATGCGTCGGAATTTCAAACTTGCGCACCGTCTCGGCGAGCGCGACAAAGACGGGATGCCGGGGATGACCGCCGTAGCACGCATTTAACTCCGTCTCCCACTGGTCGAGTAACTGCAACGATGCTGCGGTGTCGCCCACCTCGTCGCCCAAATCGTCCGAGATGCGGCAGTAAGCATAGACATTGAAGAAGTGCTGGCGAAGTTGTCCCGGAAGAAACCAGGACGCGACCGAAAAATTCTCGTAGTGCGAGCGCGCCAGGCGGCGGCAATAATCTCGCGCTTCGGCTGCCGAAGGCGCCTGGTCAGGGATGGCGTACTCCGGCGGCAGCGCACTCCAACCAGGGGAGAGCGACGCAGACGTGGGATGGCTGGCAGCAGTCATCAAAACTTCTTTCAGTTGTCATCCTGAGCGAAGCGAAGGACCTATGGATTTGCTCTCAACGCCGGAATGCAGAGGTCCTTCGCTTCGCTCAGGATGACAATCCAAACGGAACGCGGAGTTAGTGACCGGGGATAATGGCGGTCTTGATGTCCCCGTTGCGGTTCAACATGTGGCGCAGCACATCGTGCAAACGCGAGAGCGGAGCTTCACCGGTGATGTAGTCGGTGCCCAGAACTTTCTTCTCGGCAATCAGACCGAAGGCCCGGCGCACGGTTTCCGGAGTGTGATGGAATGTTGCTTTCAACGTAATTTCCGAGTAGTGCAGGCGGTTGGTGTCTAACTGCACTTTGGTTCCCGCAGCACACCCGCCAAAGAAGTTCACCGTGCCGCCCTTGCGCACCATGTCCACGGCCCACTCCCAGGCCTGCGGACGGCCTACGGCTTCGATGGCCACATCGGCCCCGCGCCGGTCCGGGCTCAACCCGCGTACCGCCTCCACCGCATCTTTCACCTTGGTGATCTGCACGACCTCGTGGGCACCCTTTTTGCGCGCCAGTGAGACCTGGGAATCGCCCTTGACCACCGCAATCACATTGCAGCCGATGGCTTTCGCCACCTGAACAAACATCAGACCGATTGGCCCGCCCCCAATCACCACCACGGTCTCGCCGATCTCAACTCCGGTCTCATGCAGGCCGCGGAGAACGCAGGCCAGTGGCTCGGTCATCGCGGCATCCTCGAAGGTCACATTCGAGGGCACTACGAGCATATTGGTTTCCACGATGCGCCGCGGAATCCGGATGTACTCGGCATAGGCGCCATTGTTGAACAGCAGATCTTCGCAAAGGTTTAACTGGTGCTTGGAGCAATAAAAGCACATGCCGCAGGGAGCCGAGTTGAGCGCGACCACCCGCATGCCCTTCTTGAAGCCGCGAACGCCCTCACCAACTTGCTCGACCGTGCCCGCCAGCTCATGCCCGAACAACGCCGGAGGCACAATCATGCGGGCGTGATAGCCCCGCTGATATACCTTCAAATCCGTGCCGCAGGTAAGCGCCACGTGGACCTTGACCAGAACTTCACCTTCGCCGACAGGCGGGATGGGCACTCTTTCAATCTTGACGTCTTCTTTGCCGTAGAGGACGGCAGCCGTCATTTTGCCGGTCACAGTTGATGTCCTTCCCACGCGCTACCCGGCTGGATGACGATCTTCGTCGTGTCCGGTCGAGGATGGGTAGCCAGCTTCAGCGCTTCGACCCCGCCTTGCAGCGGGAAACGGTGGCTGATCAGCCGTTCCATATCCATTTCACGGTTCATGACAAACCGCACTGACTCCTCCTGTAATTCAACCGATGCACTATAAGACCCTAGCAAAGCCTTTTCGTCCACGCACACCGCCGCGGGATCTATTGTGGCCTCACCCCGTGCCGTCTGCGCGAACAGCAACACACGGCCTCCCGGACGCGTCGCATCCATCGCAGGCCGGATCAGGCCGGTTCCGCCTACTGCCAAAATTACAGCGTCGGCTCCCCGCCCTTCCGTCATACCGCGGACCGTTTGTCCGGCGTCATTCTTAGAAGCGTCGATTGTCAGTTGGAGGCCGAAGCTCTTGGCTATTGTAAGCCTCGCCGGGTACAAATCGGAAGTAATCACCCGGACCCCCGTCCGTTTCGCCAGAATCGCAAGGATTAGACCAATCGGACCTTGGCCAATCACCAGTACCGTCTCCCCCGCCTGCAGGCGAAGGGTCTCTACTCCTTTGATGCAGGTATTCACCGGTTCGACAAAACATGCCTGCTCAAAACTGACGCCGTCCGGGATGGACACCGTCCCCTTCTCCACAATCCAGTCCATCACGCGGATGTATTCGGCAAACCCTCCTCCGGAGGGCTCGAACCCGGCGGTGCATCCGACCTTCTTGTAGGTGGCACACTGCGCGAAGGTCTTGTGGCGGCAGTAATAACACTCTCCACAGGGGATATGGTGAAACACCACCACCCGATCGCCGATGCTGAATTTACGAACACCTTCACCAACTTTAGCCACCACACCCGAAGTTTCGTGACCAAAAATACGCGGCGCGGAGTGCGAACCGCTCGAAATCTTCTTCAGATCAGTCCCGCAAATTCCGCAGGTGTGGACTCGAACCAAAATCTCTCCCGGCCCGATTTCAGGTACAGGTACTTCTTCCAGGCGGACGTCGTTCACACCGCGATACACGGCGGCCTGCATGGTGGAAGGAACCTTGTGCCTTTCACTTTCAGCCGCTACCGTCGATGTCCGTGCAATTGCCATCGCAGATGTTATTGTCTCCCTATTGCTTCGATTCAGCCGCGAAAGACTCATGCGGCAAAATCTTTTGATCGAGCGTCTCACGCCCAAGGTAGCTCGCGATCGCGTCGCAAAGAGCGTGACTCGCCCTGGCACTGTTGCGCGCCAGAGTAATGGTAGCCCCCCACAGCCACGGGCGCAGCCCCACATGACACGCAAATTGGACGGAGTGAAAGCTTCCGTCATTGGCCACAAACCGATCGATCACCGGCAGGCTGAAATCAGCGGCGTCGGAGATGACTTTCAAAGCTGCGAACTCCACGCCACGCGCCTGCGCTCCTTGCGCCACGGCTGCGGCTTCCATGTCCACCGCGCTCGCGCCATAAGCTGTGCTGAAGCGGAGCTTCTGCTCCTTGTCGGCCACGGTTCTGGAAGTCACCAAGATTCCTTCACCCGAACCGACTTCGGTGCGGACACCATCGGCGGCATTGATCACCGCACGTGGCTTAACAACCTGCCCAACATGCGAGGACGCATCCAGCGCGCCCGCAAAACCAACCGAGATCACCCGCACTGGACTAACCTCCCGAATCACAGCCTCGGTCGCGCGGCGCGCGGCTTCGGCTCCAATTCCGCCGCACACCAACGCCACATCGCCATTTTCAAAAAGACGATAGCGTCGTCCACCGTGTTCGATCATCCTGACCTTCCAGCTTCGGATCAGCGGCGAGACCTCTCGTTCCATGGCGGCTATGATGGCGATCTTTTTCTTAGGCATATCCGTTGCTGCGGAACCACTCCACCGACCGCCGCAGCGCTCCGTCCACGGAAAGCATACGCCAGCCCAGCTCTCGTTCTGCTTTCGCCGAACTCACAAACATCATCTTGTGTCCCATGCGCACCGCATCAATGGTTGCCCGCGGCTCGCGGCCCAGAAGCCGGCCCGTCACCATCTCGTCCACGACTCCGGTCGCCAACGCGAAAATGTACGGCAGCCTCACGGTCGGCGACGGCAAGTTCGTAATCGCGGCCAGCCGGTCCAGAATCTGCTTCAGCGTGAGATTCTCTCCACCCAGGATGTAACGCTCGCCTGATCTTCCTTTCTCCAGTGCCTGAATATGGCCGCGGGCGCATTCCGTCGCATCCACCAGGTTTAACCCCGTTTCCACGTAGGCCGGGAACTTTCGCTTCAGAAAATCCACGACGATTCGTCCCGTCGGAGTCGGCTTGATATCGCGCTCCCCGATCGGCGTCGTAGGATTCACCACCACCACATCAGCTCCCGATCTCGCGGCCTTGACGGCTAACTGCTCCGCCATGAACTTCGACCGTTTGTAGTGCCCGATCATTTCGGCCAGTGACACCGGACTTTCTTCGTTCGCTACAAGCCCATTCTTCGTCTGGGGGCCCGACGTGAAGCCCATGGTCGCTACGCTCGACGTGTACACGACGCGCCGTACGCCCTGTCTTCGCGCAGCATCGAGCAACGAACGCGTGCCCTCGACGTTCGAGCGATACATCTCATCGGGATCGCGCACCCATAGCCGATAGTCCGCCGCAACGTGAAACAGCGCGTCGCAGCCGGAGAGCGACTTCTCGATCGAAGCCGGATCGCGCAAATCACCGATGACCCGATCGGCATTCAGGCCTTCAAGGTTGCGCAGATCGCTGGTCGGCCGCACCAGCAGCCGCAAATCGGCTCCCTGTTCCGCCAGGACGCGCGCAACATGGCTGCCCAGAAATCCGGTGGCGCCAGTGACAAAAGCCAGCATTTAGCACTTAGCACTTAGTTCCGGAACCTAGGGGTCGGCTAAGTGCTAAATGCTAAGAACTAGCTGCTGCTCTTCTCCGCCATCACCTTGGAATAGTTCGTGAGCGCGAGCAGCGGGAAATACTCGCGGTACAGGTGGTACATTAGATAGAACACGCGCGGGAAGCCGGTTCCGGTAAAGAAAGCCTCATCCCAGGAACCGTTTTTGTTTTGCGTGCGCAGCAGGTACGCCATGCCGCGGGCCACGCATTCGCTGCGCGTGTCGCCCGCAGCCAGCAGTCCCATGATCGCCCACGCCGTCTGCGAAGCCGTGCTGTTGCCTTGCCCGCGAAGGTTGGGATCATCATAGGACCCCACAGTTTCGCCCCAGCCACCATCGGCATTCTGCACCGATCGCAGCCATTCGGCCGCCTGCTGGATCATGGGCTCGTTCCGATCCACAGCCATCGCTTCCAGGCCGCGCAATACCTGCATGGTGCCGTAGATGTAGTTCACTCCCCAGCGCCCAAACCAGCTCCCGTCTGGTTCCTGCTCTTTGCGGATAAAGTTGATCGCCTGCTTCACTGCCGGATGGTTCTGGTCATATCCATAGGCGGCAAGACATTCCAGAATGCGGCCCGTGATGTCAACCGTTGCGGGATCGAGCATGGCGTTGTGATCGGCAAAGGGTATGTACTGGAACACCATGCGGTCGTTGTCTTTATCAAATGAAGCCCAGCCGCCGTTCTTACACTGCATCGACAGGATCCAATCGATCGCCCGCTGCACGGACTCGCCCTGATAACGCCCGTTCGGATGCTCCACACGGCTCAACGCCAGGCAGACCATCGCACTGTCATCGACGTCGGGATAGAACTCATTGTTAAACTCGAAGTACCAGCCGCCCGGCTCGCCTTTCGGATTCTTGATCTTCCAGTCTCCCGGCTTGCGTACTTGCTTTTGCAGGATCCAGTCGGCGCATTTCACTAGTCGCGGATCGGTCGCCGGAACTCCAGCCTCGGCCAAGGCAAACAGCGCATATGCGGTATCCCAGACGGGAGACATGCAGGGTTGCATCCGGAACGTGTCGTCCTCTTCGATCCCCAGCTTCTCGAACTCGTCGAATGCGCGGATGAACTGCGGATCGTCCACCGAATACCCGAGACAGCGCAGCGCAATGATGGCGTTCATCATCGAGGGATAAATCGCTCCCAAACCGTCGCTCATCTCGAAGCGTTCCAGCATCCACTTCTCGGCCTTTTTCAGAGCCAGCGAACGCAGCGGACGGATGTGTACCCGCTCGGCCCAGTGGGTAATCCGATCCAGCACCAGGAAGAAATTGCGCCACGAAATTAGCTTCTTTGCCCAGTGCAGATGCATGCGCGATTTGTCGCGCCCGCCGACGAAGAGCTCTTCCACTCCCATTTCAGCAGGAATCTTCTTGAACGGCTTCTTGGCATAGCAGATCGAAAGCGGAACCAGGATGGCCCGCGACCACGAAGAAATTTCGTAGATGTTGAACCAGAACCAATTGGGAAACAGCACGATCTCCGGCGGAATCGCCGGAACCGCATCGTAATCGTATTGCCCGAAGAAACAGAGATAGATCTTGGTAAAGGTGTTGACTTCGGTCACGCCGCCCATTTCAAGAATTTTCTTGCGGGCACTTGCCAGCGCGGGGTGATCGGCTGTGAGTCCCGCCAGCTTCAACCCAAAGTAGGCTTTCACCGAAGCGCTGATATTGGAAGGGCCGCCTGCGTAAATGCTCCAACCACCGTCTGCGTTCTGGTGGTTCAGGATGTGGCGCGCGGCCTTGTCAAAGCGTTCCTGGCTGCCGGTGCCGAGCAGCGTATGCAGCAGGATGTAATCGGATTCGAGGGTGGTATCGGCTTCCAACTCCCCGCACCAATACCCCTCCGGGTACTGCTGCGAAAATAGATACTTGCGAGCCGCGTCGACGGCTACCGCGACCCGGCTCCCGAGGTCGTCAATCTTTCCAAATCGCATCTGCGGCGCAGAGGCCGAACTGTGGGGGGAGGATTCTTCCATCATGACTCCACGGCGATGGCCGGGGCCGCGGCAATCGTTTCCACGATCTCCGGCGGCAATCCAAAACGAACATTCTCCGGCATGATTTCCAACTCCTGCACGTCGCCAAAACCCTTTCCCGCCAGATACTCGACCACTTCCTGCACCAGATGCTCCGGAGCCGATGCTCCCGCGGTCAGGGCCACGGTCTTCACGCCATTCAACCACTGCGGCTGAATGTCACAGCAATCATCTATTAGATGCGCCGGAGTGCCCAAACTGCGAGCAACTTCCACCAATCGTTTGGAATTTGAACTATTGTCGGAGCCAACCACCAGCAGCAGGTCGGCATCGGAGGCCACGTGCTTCACCGCCAGCTGCCGGTTTTCCGTTGCGTAGCAAATGTCTTGAGCGGCTGGGCCTTTGATGTTCGGGAAACGCTTTCGGAGCGCTGCAATAATGTCGCGCGTCTCATCCAGACTGAGCGTGGTCTGCGTCAAGTAGGCCACCCGGTTGGGGTCGGGCAAGGTCACCGACGCGACTTCCGCAGGCGACCCTACCACCTGAGTCACCATAGGCGCCTCGCCCAGCGTGCCAATCACTTCGTCGTGATCCCGATGGCCGATCAGGATCAGCGAATAACCTTCCTTCGCGAACTTTACCGCCTCCACGTGCACCTTGGTGACCAGCGGACACGTGGCATCGATCACCCGCAGCTTCCGCAGCTTGCTGCGCTCGCGCACCTCCGGAGAAACGCCGTGAGCGCTGTAGATGACCCGTTCGCCCTCCGGAACTTCGTCCACACCATCGACAAAGATTGCGCCCTTCTGCTGCAATTCTTCCACCACAAAGCGGTTGTGGACGATTTCCTTCCGCACGTAAATCGGCCGCCCAAACGCCTCGAGCGCAATGCGCACGATGTCAATCGCCCGCACCACCCCGGCGCAGAATCCTCGCGGCTTTAATAGCAATAAAGTCTTGGTTTCAGACAAGTTGCATCCCCCCACTAGGGTACACTTTTCCTGTGAAACGATTCTCTAAGGATATCGAAAGATGCACCCTCCGGTCAATGTAAGCCTTTGAGGGTGAGAGGATTAGCAGCGGGTGGGGAAATACGGCGGGTGAATGGGAGGGGTCGCCCAGAGCAGACCCGGGCGGGAATGGGATCCGGTATCCGGGCATCTCTCAGAATTCAGCCACCGGGGCGACCGACCCTAGCCCAGCGCTTCGGCGCTGGGAACGCGCGTCTGCCCTCACCCATTCGCCCGAATCATCTGCTCCGCGTGCTTCCGCGAAGTCTCGGTCAGCTTGGCTCCCGACAACATGCGCGCCACTTCTTCGGTCCGCTCTTCGCCGGTGATCTGGCGGACAGTGGCCTTCGCCCGGCCTCCGGTTTCGCGCTTTTCGATAAGGTAGTGGTGATCGGCAAAGGTTGCGATCTGCGGCAGGTGGGTGACGCAAAGAACCTGATTGCCTTTGGAGAGAGCTTTCAATTTTTTCCCCACGGCCTCGGCGGCACGGCCTCCGATCCCGGTGTCAATTTCGTCGAAGACCAGTGTTCGGTGTGCTGCCTTTGACGCGGGCGAGGGCGCCCGCGCCACACTTCCCTTGCCCGCTTCGACGCTGGCCTTCAATGCGAGCATGACACGCGAAAGTTCTCCGCCCGAAGCAATCTGCTCGAGCGGCCGCATGGTCTCGCCCACATTGGTCGTAATGCGATAAGTCACCTGGTTGAAACCCGAAGAGGTCCAATGCTCTTCGGCTTCGTTCTCTTCCACCGCAATGCGAAAACTGGCGCGCATGGCAAGGTCGTTGATCTCCGCCTCGACCAGCTTCTCTAATTTCCGTCCCGCCTCCAGGCGCTTGCGCGAGACGGCGCGGGCTGCTTTGCGATAGTCATCTCCCGCCACGGCGAGCTGCGCCCGCAGTTGAAGTAATACCTGATCTTTATTCTCCATCTCTAATAGTTTGCGCCGGATATCATCGCCAAAGATAATGGCCTGTTCCAGCGTTGGCCCGTACTTGCGCTTCAGCCGATCCAGCAGCGCCAAACGTTCTTCGATCTCCGCCAGACGCTCGGGCGAGGCCTGGATTCCTCCGGCATAATCGCGCAGCGTCGCGCCCACATCCTCGACGCTGATGCGCGCCGACTCCAGCGCCGCGAGCGCTTCCTGGAACTTCGGCTCATAGCGTACAAGTTCCTCCACGTGCTTCTGCGCCACGCGCAGGCTCGACGACGTGGAGGCGTTGCCCTCGTACAGCAGATCGAAGGCGTTGATGGCCGCGCGGTAAATTTTCTCGGCATTGGCTAAGACGCGCTTCTCGGCTTCGAGTTCTTCATCTTCGCCGGCCCGCAGACGCGCCTCTTGAGTTTCGCGGCATTGGAAGTTCCACAGATCTAAAAGGCGCACGCGATCCTGCTCGTCCTGTTCAAGTTCGGCGATGCGCCCGCGAATCTGCTTCCAGTGCGCGAACGCGGCGGAGACGTCCTGCAACTCGACTCCGGCATAAGCATCGAGCAGTTCCTGGCGCGCCGCGGCGTCGAAGTTGACGATGGATTCATTCTGCGCGTGGATCACCGCCAGATGCGGCGCAATCTGTTTCAGCACGGCCACGGTGGCCGGCTGGTTGTTGATGAAGACGCGTCCTTTGCCGCCGGGAGCAATCTCACGCCGCAGAATCAGCGAGCCATTCTCCGCGTCCAGGCCGTTGATCTCGAGGATGTCTTCGATGGACCGCGCGGCCGCTCCTTCGCTCTCAAACACCGCGGCGACGACGGCCCTCTCCGCGCCCGTGCGAATCACATCGGAGGACGCCTTGTCTCCCAGCAGGAGTCCCAAGGCGTCAATCAGAATCGACTTCCCCGCCCCGGTCTCGCCGGTCAGTAGATTCAAACCGGCCGCGAATTCGATCACTACATTGTCGATCACGGCGTAATTTTCGAGGCGGAGTTCAGCCAGCACAAGTGTCCCGCGGTCTTTAATTGACTAACTGGGATTCACGCGCAGCATAGCACAGACCGCCCAGCCAGTCGCCCACAAGTCCAAGGCAAAACCAGTGCACCGCAGAGGACGCAGAGAAAATAAAAGAAGAATCTCCGCGGCCTTGGCGATCTCTGCGGGTAGTTTTAGGTATTGGCCGCCAGTGCGTTGACCGATGCGGTACCCTCGCCAAACCTGCCGTCACCTTGGTCTATAATCTCGACTAGGGTTTTTCCAAAACCAATGCACCTTCCTTCGGTCTTCCTTTTGTTTGTCGGCGGCGAAATCGTTGATCTTGTCCTTCAGACCGGTACGGTCGCCAAAACCGTGCTGCTCATTCTGATTGTGTTCAGTGTGCTCTCCTGGGCCGTGATTCTTTCCAAGTGGCTGCTCATCCGCCGCGCGCGCTGGCAGAGCGGACGCTTCATCCGCGCCTTCCGCAAGGCGCAGCGCATGCAGGACATTGCCTCGGTTGCCGAGCAGTTCCGTCCCAGCCCTCTGGTGGGCGTGTTTCAAGGCGCGGTAGAGGAGTTTCGACGCCAGATGGGGATGACGGGCAGCATCCACAATCTGGTGGCCATCCAGCGCGCCATGCAGATCGCTTCTTCCGAGGAGATTACCCGCCTTGAACGCAGTGTTCCGTGGCTGGCGATCACGGGCGCCGTCACGCCGTTTATCGGACTGTTCGGAACCGTCTGGGGAATCATTGACGCTTTCCACGGACTGGGCACGGCTGGCGCCGCAACCTTGCGCGCGGTTGCTCCCGGCATTTCTGAAGCTCTAATTACCACTGCCGCCGGCCTGGCGGCAGCCATCCCGGCAGTGATTGCCTATAACCTCATCATTGGCTCTGTCCGTGAGTTGGCCGCGCGCAACGACGACTTCGCCTTGGAAATGCTGAACCTGGTGGAACGCCAACAAGCTCCGCAAGCGGCCGAGGTGCGGCGCTAATGGCGTTCACCTCCGCCAACGGACGCACCCAGACGGCGCTCGCCGACATCAACATCACGCCGTTGGTGGATGTCGTCCTCGTGTTGCTCATCATTTTCATGGTGACCGCGCCGGTTCTCCAGTCCGGCATTGAAGTGAACGTGCCCCACACCCGCACCGTCAAAGAGATCACCGAAGAGCGGCTGGTAATCAGCATCGACAAATCGCAAAGAGTTTTTCTGGGTAACGATCCCATCAACATCAACCAGATCGGAGCAACCCTGAAGCGCAAGATTCGCGACCCGCAACACCAGTCGATCTTTTTGCGCTCCGACGAAGATGTTCCGTTTGGCGCCTTCGCCACCGTGATGGATGCCATCAAGCAGGCGGG